>Ga0126337_10000284_pt1 | contig 23397 bp, 10 predicted proteins | sample DipCmetagenome_FD_92527 | JGI IMG/M metagenome (GOLD analysis project Ga0126337, IMG submission 92527) | Coral microbial communities from La Bocana,Puerto Morelos, Mexico - Diploria C A metagenome | ecosystem: Host-associated > Invertebrates > Cnidaria > Coral | place: La Bocana,Puerto Morelos...
GGAGTTACGAGTCTAGCATCTTCATTCAGTTTTATGTCAATGTGATTCATTGTTTATTTTTACGTATTACGTGGCCGGATGTTTATTGGAGTTTGGAGCCTACAAATCATATAATTCATAACAACAAGAGGTGATGTCTACTTCCTGAATTAGGCTTACCCCACAATATCAAAAATAATGAGAATTTCATTTTGCTGCATGTACATTCTGCCTTGTAGCGTGCACGGACAAGCTGGCTGCATGAACCACTTTCTCTCACTTTTAACCAGTGCTCACCTTGGTTTGTCTTGCCGAGTGGATTGTAGTGCATGACAGGCGCATGACAAATGTTTTACAACGCTTAATAGTAAAATCTCAGTGTATCGTAGTTTTGTTTAACGTACACGAGATCTTGATGTCCGACCAAAGGAAATAGCAGCTCTCCCGTCTAGAAAACACTCGATGTGGTCAAGAAATTGTTTCCGTTTTATTGTACACCAAGTGTTTATTGTGGCTTTTGAGATACATTACACGACCTAGTTAAACCAAATATGTACATCATCACCCCTGCACCACTGATTAGAATATGAGAAACAGGAACGACGTGACAACTTCACACAAATTTCCTTTTTATTTCTATATACCAACAGCGAAACATTGAGCATTCAAACCGCATTATAGATTCAGTAACTCAAAAAGGAAAAAGAAACCAGCACCAGTATATAACTATCATATACAAGATGGGTAGTTAGAAAACACTATCGCACGCTTTTCGCCTTACGCGTTTGAGGGTAAAACACTAATATTTTGGTTTTGGCTTTCTTTTACAAGTTTTTGTTGGAGTGCGCTCATTGGCTAAAATGTAGTTTATATGATTTATAGTCCAGTTAAATCTTGAAAAATGTCGCCAATTCATCCTCCTCTTTAGGTTCTTTTCGAGTTTTCGCTCCATATAGGAAATGAACGGAAATCACGTGCAGCAGTAATCGACTGTTTGTCGTCGTTTTATTTTTTTTACAACTTCAGAGACCTCCACACTTTTTCATATACTCTGTTGGCTTAATATTCATAACACAAAGTCAGTTATAATTGAAAAGTCATAAAGAGTTAGCCCTCGGAAGCACCCCCCTTTCCCGCCCATCTCCTGGCCATTGTTGATGTACCATTCCGCCTTTCGTAGCGGTGTAAGCTCCCTATTATTTCTAGCCCTCTCTTCGCCCATTCATATATATATCGCAATAATGATCAATGATTTTCATCGAAGGCACGAGGAACGGGACTCGAAAGTGATCACATAAATGTAATAGATTAGCACTTGTAACGCGGCACGCCGGTACAAAACCAATGCATGATTAAATATAAAGCCAAATTAAAACGTGGCGGTTTTGAGCACGTTTTTTTTTTGGCTTGGGAACAGAGCCAAAGCAACTTCCTTCTGAACAATCTGTTTCCTCTTGTTGTTTTACGGGAAGTGAGCCAGTTTATAGCTCTACCTATACTGAGGGATTTTCCGGGCGTAAATAAAAATTTTGCAAATTAAAATAATGTCCACCTTATAGCTCTAAATTCACAGTACTCTACATCGCGCCTTTTAAAAACTTGACGTCATATTTCTCTCAGCTAACACAGAAATTTATTCTTCAAAAAAATCTGTTGATCGTATAACCTTAATTACAACTTACGCCGTCCGGCGGCATCATTTTGGTACAATGACGGCCCAAAGGTGTTCATTGCATCTTGGAGACAATTATTGGGGTATTATAATCGTTTCCTTTAATAGAGTTTTAGTGTTTTATCATAGCAGTTTTAACGCTAAATACACAATGAACAATGTCAGAATGTTTTAGTTTTTCTCTCTCCTCCTATCAGCTGATTAGAGAGAGCAGTATTGTTCAGGGTCCAGAGTAAATATTTTCTTTTAACTGTATCGCCAATGTCCTGATTTATCGCACTGATTTAAAGGTACATTGATAGCGCCGGCTTGAACAAATAAGCGTTAAAATAGCCCACTCAATGTGTCTTGGCTAAAAGTATTAATCCATTTCCGCTAATGTGGCTTAGTGCGTAGCCACTGCAGTTTTAATGACAGTCAGTGAAAGCCAAATAACAAAAATAAACCGCAACATTAATTCAATTTTTCTTCTTTCTCTCTCTCGCACTCTCTTTCGCTCTTTCTTGGCTAACTTTCATCTACTTCCTCGTACCAGTAGAAAAAAGTCACAGTAGCTCAAAACAGTTTCAAGCACTTTCCAAGACCTACATTTTGATGGCTCATTATAACTACTCTTTGTCGACTGATGCTGCATTCATTCAAAATACATCCAAGCAACAGAATAACTTGCTAAAAACACGCTTAATTATAACCTACGATCAGGCGGTTTTTTTTAGTAGCAGCGGTTAAAAAGGGCTAATAACTCGAAAACGGCGCAGTGAATATTTTTATATTATCAAATTTCATTAGCAGGATAAGACGAAACCTTTTTGAAAAGTTCAAGAGTGTCTGTTCATGGGGGTTCAAAGCACCCTTACAGTTTTGAAAATCGAAGGTTGCCCTGAACCATATGTACAGAAACTTTTGCAGGAAGGTATGCGCGCGCCGCACTCAAGAAATACATTTGTGATATATGTTAGCCAATTTTCGTTAAGAAGGAAGTCAAAGCCTCTCTGGTCCTCTCTATGCTATTGCCAGCTTACCAACATGTCTGTGATAATATGTTATAAAACGGAAAACACCACATGACGGCTCACGGTTTACCCTGGGTGGGCCCCATGCTGCTAAGGATAACTCTCTTGTTATTAAACCTCAACGAGACGTGCTACCGGGCAGCAAGGGTATGCAGCGTACATGCAAAATTATAATTATAAAACGCGATAACTGGGCTATCCGGACATGTTTTAAGTGATCATGAAGGTCAGTAAAAGAGGCACAGAAAAAAAAACACAATTGCAATTCATGAAAATTAGGTTGTCATTTTCTGACGTTAGCTTAGTTTCTACCTCTGTCTCCACTGCGTGTTTTCAATAGAGCCATCCTGTAAAAGGATGGGACGCCAGGCTTAATCTACAGCGCCAATCTGGCGAGGACCTTCAGTATTATCACGACTCCGTAACGATTTAATGTAATATCTTGATAAAGAGATACCAAAGACCTAAGATCAGGCTAACACCGAATTAAACCCGAGATCGAAATTATTTTAGCTCAAGTGGTCTGTGGTTTGTGGATACATCGGAGCCTTTTAAAGACATAACTGGCCTTCGAAGATCAGATCAGTAGTGCCATAGCTTTAAACTGTCAGCCAGTAAAACCTTGTTGGAATCAGAGTGTTTTTTTTTCTCCCCAAACGACAAATCAATTCACCTTTGGCAATGTTCCACGGCTGCAATAAACTAACCAGTCGAAAATACTAATAACGTCTAGCACGTCTTTGTTTAAAATTCTCGTGACTTTCCCTCACTAATTCTCATAGCTGCTGACCTGATACACGCTTCAGTACGTCGATGCTAGTGCCCTCGGGCAAATTTTTCGTGTCTGAAGCACAGCGGGTAGGTGAAATTCCTGCTTACAGAATCGTTAGTAATGCGGTATAAAAACGGGAAATAAGGGTCAAACTATTAACGCTATTGATTGGATACAGGTAGAGGTTGTTTATCATCACCCTCTCTCCGAGAGTACGTTTCCACGTTTAAGGTGTTTGGGCGCCAGAGAGCTCAAGTATGGTTTTTGAGCTATTTGAGCTCAGAGGTTACACGCGATATCAAGCACCAAGAGCCACGGGTATTCCCTTATATGGTCGCTTTGGTCCTAAATAGGGTCTTTTTAAGGGTATGTTTTTTTATAAAAGCAGTCATTTTTCCGTCATAGACAATCAGTCAAAGCCTTCACAAATTATATTAAGGGCAAATGAATATTGGTCTGAGCTAAAGAACTAATTATAAGGCAGGTCTGAAAGGCAAATCCAAATGCATATTAGGCGAAGGTTCGGCCGTTGAAATGGTGGCCAATGTTTTGAGTCTAAAAAAAGTGTTTACTTTTCTTCCTATTACTCGGGGAAAGAGCTTGCGAAAAACACTCTATTACAAAGGCCGATAAGGCGCGTCCTTTACAGCATATGCGAGGAATAACTGTGAGTGGAAACGCGCCAGGTTGGGTCTTAAACGGGATGGGCTCCTGGCATAAACAGGGAATGTAGATAGCGACGTCATTTTTATGGGCGGTATGAAAAATTGCTTTGTCCTCAGTTAAATTGGGTAAAATTGTCTACGAACATGGGGGCAGGCGCTCACTAGAATCTCCAAGCGCCCCCTCCCTCCCCGAGGTTTTCACATACGGCTACAGTAGCTATAGCTGTTAGCTGTGCCAAGTAAGAGAAAGATGTTTTCTGAAATTAATTAAAGTCAACACAGAAACCTTTGAAGGCGTGTTAAAGGTTCATCTGCACTATCAACAACTTCAACATACAAAAGTGCTAGAAAAGTCTCGATTGCGAGTGAGAGTCGTCTCACACGATCACGCTATTGATATCCTCACATCGCATTCACTCGCTGAGTCGAATATAGGCCGGAAATACAATCCACCGAGCGGAAACGGAAGTGTTATGTACATGTTGGTGATTTTTGGACACTAATCAAATCCAGTGTTCAAGAGATGCAGCTTGACTCGGTTAAAAAGCCACAAGCATTGGTGATTTAGGCAAACTACCGTGGAGCAGTTTGAGCAAAGCAATTGACGGGGGTCGATCTGAGCTTTTGCAGCTGCGTGACAGCTCGAAGTCTTTGATATTGAAACACTTGAAAGTAGCCTGACATTTCAGGCTGCATTGAAAGGTAAGGATTCTTTGTTATGATACATTAAATCTATAATTCAGGTGGGATTTTGTTCATCGCTTTTTTTTGTCGGCACGTGGTCTACAACTCACAAATCAACTTAGTCGCTTAAATCATTTTCGGTCCTCTAGGACACATTTTGTATTTATTTCTCGTCTCGAAGACGAAGAAGTTATAGTCTGCTTGCAGGAGATTTAGATCTAAAATATCTATCACGTTCAGCTACGGTTGTTTCGATGAGGGAGAGAGGGATTCGCCAAAAAACACCCATTTCGCTACGTGAAGCGCTTGAAACAACCTCCCCGTCTTGAAATCTGTAAGCAGTCTCTGAGGTAGCTTTTTTGAGGAGCTTTTATTTATGAATTTAATAATCTTAATGACAAGTATGCAGGGTAATTATAGAACCTTTTGTCTTCATCCATTCAGGTAACAGAGTAGTTAGGTAAGCAAAATGTCACGTTATAGGAAAATTCACAGTTGATTTGTGTATTTGAAGTCTTCTTGAGGATTTGACTATCTTCCTAATCGCGCGGTCTCTATGTTGCGGAGTGTACTTTTTTTTCTCTACACAGAGCTAAACATGTTTATTATTTCTTTTTTCACGCTACCAGCGCGTGATCTTAAGTTAATAATCGACATGATGGAGAGTTATAATAAGCCTACTATGCGACAACGAAAATTACATGCGATTCGAAACCACCTAGATGTGGTTATATTTATTAATGTTTGTTAAAAAAAAATGGTGTTTTTTGAACAGGAAATGACTTGCGCCAACATTATAATGCTAATACCTGTTTGAACAGTGATTTTCCGTTGTTGACTAAATACAGACGGTTCCCTTCTGTTAGTACTTTCGTCTTTGTAATCTCTTCTCATTTACACATGCACAGTCACCGGCTGTTGACAGTAGGTCAAGGTCACGACACAGGCTGTGATGTTGTTTTATAACTCACGTACAGCTTCGCTAGCATTCCGTCACACAACGGCGTTGCAGTGTCACCTCGCCCACAGAAATTGATCTTCCATTATCAAAATAGTAGTTCCTTCTGAAGCTGTTCCATGCTGTACAGTTCTCAGAGCCTTAATGATTCTGGGACTGGGCCGAGGTATAGGTGCATCAACTGGCGGATCACTGTGACATGTGCATGATTAGGTCACGTCGATGACGTCATACACTGATGGCAAAACGTGCTTCCTGACTTTTCCCGCCTTTTTTCATGAAAAGAATCTATTTAAATGAAAACTAAGTAAAGAAAGTACACTGCCTAAATTGATGTTGTGCAAACAATGTCTCCCAACACTATTTTCAACAGTTTTCTGAAATTGAAACGTGCTCACGAGATGCGGAAGACCTGCGTAATTAAAAACTGGGCTCGGATTCTCGGATTTTCGGATTTTCGCATAAGCTTGTTTTGGCAAACTATGCTCTGCATTGATTTCAGAGAGAAAGAAACAAAGTCTGTTTACAGATCAGTTATTTTCTCTAACATCGTCGATGGCACCAACAAAGAAAATAACCGCGGGGAAAAAGAAACGGCTAGGGACTGACTAGAAAAAAGACGCGCGGGATGGAGATAAAAACTATCCAGATGAACCTGAAGGCAATTGCCCCAACAATATTATGCGGCAACGGGGTGCTAAGCTTTATTAGGACCGAAGTATTTTGAAAGAATCCTATGTTACCATTTAAGGTCATTTTTCTGATATTCAAATTTCCTTGTGTTAAAGGAGGCCCGGAAAGATATAATTTTTACGTAAAAAAGAAAAAAAAAAACACCTGAGATCTAATTGCTTATTGTCCTCTAGCTGGAGAAAAGGGTCGAAATGAGGTTTTAAAAAAGAATAAAACATACAAGGATGGTTACGACCCATCGAAAAGCATACTCATCAGGCCGATTAGTTCTTGGAATCAAAAGTGTTCGAATCGACGCTATTTCAGTCACTCGTTTTAGTTTCCCGTACTTTAAGAGAAAGTACGTGATAGTTGGATTAACTTAAAATAGTTTGAGGTTTCGAGCTTTAAACTGCAATAAGTGAAAACCGCAAATACTCAAGCGAAAAAATAATTCTCCAAATCTAAAAGACATGATCGAGTCAGTGGAATTATGTTGCTCTTATGGTGATGATTCCGTCAACCGTCGAAATACAAGTCTCTAGGTTCAATTCGCTACCGTACCTTCATGATCGATCTGTTGCAGTTTTACATATAGCTCCAAGTCTTCCGGACCCGTGGTCATGTTCTCACCTTTATCCTCTTCCGATTGTGGACATTTTTTTTTTAAGGTCAGCTTTCAGTTTTGAGTATTTGGTGGTACATTTGTAGACTGAAAAAGGAGAAAGTTTCTACTGGTTGGTAATTTTCAGTGTTTGCCAGTTTGTCCGGCTTTGCGTGATCACAGGCTTGGAAATCTGGTGGAAATCGAATCATTTAGTTGACGCGTGTCCTTCAATACGTGCTTATAAATTCTTTATTCGTCAACAAACTACAAGAAACCACAAGATTTTGTGTCGGAATGGCATGACAGAATACCGTTTCGGCAAGAGAACGATTAGCCAGGAGCTCATTACCCGGCAGAAAGTTCTGGACGCTTCAGACTTAGTTTAACGACAGTAGTTTCCAATGTTTGTCAACAGTCTTGCCTGTGAACATGTGTGAATTGGTTTTCTAGTTTGAAGTGACGAGAAAGCGGAAAGGAGGATAGAAGACACTCTCAGCCAATTCCTTCTGGGCCGTTCCAGGCGCGATCAGACCCTTCCAGCCGGAGCGTGTTCATAAGGCTTCCATCAGTCGTATAGCGCGGTATACGACAGCTATTTGTTTAAAAACCAAAGGTGGTTTTCTACTAAAAAGCCGACAAATTACTGAGGTAAACGCCAACCCGAAGATCGCACTTCTAAACTAGAATTAGTTTTACAATTTTCAAAATAACTCGTCTTTAGCTGAACACTTCTGTTCTTCTCATACACAAAACGCTGGTCAATCCGAGATAATTCCCAATTTTTTGCCACTACCCAATAGAACGAAGGCCCTATGCCCTGGAGAGATCGTTATGAGAAGCAGCACAGATTGAAACACCGGCCTAGCCTTAGCTCGACGTGTGGGAACAGTTCACTTTTGAATTCGAAGAGAGTTGAAAAGACTACACTGTTCCCATTGGTTTTACTCCAAAGAGAGAATGAACGTTGTAAATTTTGAGCCGTTCGCTAAGCTGAACGGTTATGGCTGTTCAAACGAGAGTTTCTACATTACGTGCTAGTGTCGTTTGAACACATTTTTTTTTTACAAAAATAAGGCTTCTCATCATAAATTCTAACTAACTTTCGTTAAAAAGTATAATTTCTGCCTTCCTAATAAATGTAATGTCTTTAATAGAAGCATTCGATAGATTGAGAATTTGTTTATTTCACTATGTGATTTAACGTTTTGTCGGAATCTAGAACAGAAAACTTGTAATTTCAGTAAATAGCTCGTTTCCACTGCGTTGACCTAAGCCGTAGAGGACGGGATGAATAATTTCTGTCAAATTGGCAAGCAAAATTTCCGGGGGAGGTACTCCCTAGAATGGCCTATACGGGGAGGCTTCAAATATATAAAAGGGTAAGGATTTCATAAATTTAGGTATATGAAAGGGTAGGAAAATCTTCATTCGGGTATTGAAAAGGGCCTTGAATTAAAACAGATCAAGCAGACGCAATTTATGACAGTTTCATTTTAATTTATTACGCGCTACGTGAAAAAAATGACAGGAAGACTTCATAAGTCTAAGAAGGTATATGAAAGGGGTACCTTTTCTGAAAAAATGGTATATAAAAGGGTAAGGGGTTGGACCTCGGGGCGGAGCCTTCCCATATACGATTTTTTTGAGTACCCCCCCGCCGGGGGGGGCAAAATTCAGCCTACCGATATACTCTGATAAAGCATACGGTTTCAACCAATCCGAGCGCGCGTTATATCACTTTACACTTAAAAAATGCAAAGTCACGTAACTTGTTGTCTTACCTCGAGCACCCGTCTTTGGCTGCGCGCCGGCCCGTGATTGTAAGTGTCTTCTGAAACTTGTATTGAAAATATTGAAGTATGGCAACATGGTTGTTTGTTGTTATAATACCAACAAATCAACATATTCGTTGATTGCCCTAATTTGTGGAAGCTACCTAACTCCCCCCCGCCTCCGTTATTTTGCACTGGATAGCGTTTTTGGCCTCGGTCCAACGAAGAGACAAACGCAAACAAAATAATTCGATGAAAATTTCTACATGCCAACACCTTTCACTTTCTCTAACTAAATAAATATAGAAAGACACAATATTTATGTTTAGTCGGCTTTCGGAACAAAATATCGACGTTAAATACCGCTTAACTTCTTAATTCGACTTCTTGAAGGATAAAAACCATCTCATGCATTCTGAAGTGAAAGGTCTGTTAACGTGGAAAACAGCGAAAGGTCATGCTTAGCTCGCCGGATTAACAAAAAAAAAAATTCAGGCATCTCAACCTTGACCAATTTATTTGCGGTAGTGTTGGATCGCGTCCATTTTTGCATTGGCAAGATCTTCTTCTTTTGTTCGCGCCCTCTTGTCTCGAATGTTGCACTTGAGATATGGCGTAGAATGTGTGATCGTCAGTTGTGTGATCGCGTGAACAAGAGTCCACGAAAACCCCTGTTTTTAACTTATTACAGTTGCTTGTTAGTCAGAAGCTAAAGAAGCTAGGTTGCAGTGTTTTTAAAGGAAAGCATATTTTAGCATTACTTCAGTTGATAAAACCCCGACAAAATATCTGGCTAGTCAGTCCTGGATGCGATATCGACTGTCTGTTTGAGACGTTCGTCCAAATATCACTGAAAGATGAGGGATGTCGAATTTTCTTTCTTGTGTTTCAACGTTACGTCATCGTTCTGGAGAAAATGTCTGGCTTAGCGTGGTTTAAGCTTGTCAACTGGAGATTACATGCAAAAACAAGAGAGGCAATCCGTTTGAAACCAAAGACTTGGTCTTCGACCGCGGTTTAACCTTTAACCCAAGCTGATGCATTAGAAAGATTGTTTTTCAGCTAGGAATAAACACTATATTAATGATCGATCATCGGGGTGCTGGTAAATCCCTGAGAGCTGAAGAGCTACAACCACTGAATCTCTGCATATGCTGGTAAGTTGCGTAACATTTATATGCCGCATTTTTTGCAGTTGTAGCACACTTCTGGCACCGTATTGGCATGCGCGTGCTCAATGCGAGTATAAATTGATTTTCGCGCTCAAATTTGGGAATCTCGCCCTTATACTCCCGCAAATACGAATTGTGGTGCTCGATTGTAACCCAATAACACTGACTTTTTTTTATTAGCGTTTCCAAAAGTCCTGCAAACATTTTTCTCAATGAAAAAGTATTTTTTTAATAACAGATTTCTTCTGCAATCTCAAATTAAAGCGCGGTTACACTGTAAAAACGGTGTTTCTTTCGTGATGGAGATTTCCCGTGGGTGCGTTCCGTATCTACGGCGCCATAATTTCACCCGGTTTTCTTACACAAAACAGATGACACACCACTTAAAGCTATAAACAGTAACTATAAACGGAACTGAAACGAAGAACTTCGAGAACAATGAAAAGAATCCGATCGGCAGATTGTTTATAAAGCTAGCCGGTGTCCTCAAACGTGTGTTGATTTGACTTCGGCTTACCCACAAGGGTATAATATATGGAATTTCGTATACGTGCATGCATCTTGGAGCTCGTACAATCTTTTTTCATTTGGCTGATTGGGCTGATAGGATTGTATAAACGCATTAAGGGTGCAATATTGGAATTCCAGAAACGATTTTTTTTTCTTGCAATTCAAAGGTCGTTGACCGGTCTAAGTCGGATGCTGGCTCTACGTTTTTATGAGAAAACAACTCCCTTAAACTAGGGAAATTTTAAGTTGAGCTTGTCGCGTGTACGCTTTTCGACTAGTTCATGGTTTTCAAGAATATTTGCTCAATTTTTGTGTTTTTTTTTAAAAACATCCGAAAAACATTGATAAATGCAAGGTTTTTTGACCTGTATGGAAGTTCAATGCTTAGATTGATCATCAGCGCAGCGAGGTACTCTTTCATTCTTGCGCCCAGTCGAGTGCCTTATCGATTACCTTTGCGTAATTTTGTCACCTGCTTCAACATTTTAGGGATATTTCCAACAAATGCAGTCACGAGATTCCGAAATAAGTTGCAAAATGGGTAAACGTCTAATCCCATGCGAATTTTAAGGCTAGGTATGAAATAGATTTTTGAGGTTTTTATAGTAACATATTGCACCAGCAAATTGTATGGAGGTCAAAACAAGGCCGAATCTACTTTTTCTGGTGACACGGCTGCCTATTCTCATTTTTCTTAATACACCTTTGTCAATTCTACACCGGTATGCCGGTTGTGGATATGTAAGACCAATTTCGGTATATTAAAATTCGGCCTAGCACAATAGATCTCTGAGGAATAAAACCCCACAAACTCTGTTGTAATTCCTCACAGCCTCGTACTGACTTCTATTGTTTAAGGCTGATTTTTAATATATCGAAATTGTCTATTATGTAGTGACAAATTAAACCCATTCAAGACTAATCTTTACCTGTCACATTTCGTTTGTAAACATGAGCCTCCGACCGCGCGAAACAACTTTTCTTTCCCTACAACCGGAAATGTACGAACTCAATGATTCATTGCCTGTGCGCATTCCTCAGAACTGAAACTCTGTACTTGAGGCATTTCAATGCCGGTCAAGAATTTATTCAGCCAATGAATAACTAATGAGCCTTTATAAAACCACCGGAAATTTGGAAGCCTTTTGAAAAGTCGGTAAAACTACTAATTGCGCTTAATATACACCGAGATGTCGGGTACAAGGGTTTCCACTCAATTACATTCCTCCGCTTCTTACCACCGGGCCGCGGTTTTGAAACATTTTCGTAAATAAACATACTGTGCTGAGCACCGGAAATGCGGTGGGATTTCGTTCGTCGTAACGTAATACTTTCAAAAGCGGGTAAGGAAACTCTAATCTGAAATCATAAGATAAAAAAAAAAATTGATGTACAGCTTCAGAGCATAATTGGCTATAGACCAGATTTATCGTACTTATTTACTGCACTTGGTCGATAAAGGTTTTCTCCCTTCAACGTAACTACAAAGTGGATCGAAAGTAAGATTTCACTGCTTTTTATCTTATTTTGCAAGATTTTATTTGTACCTGTGTATAGATATTAGCGAAATGCTGAACTAACAGTTGCAAAGAATCGCCGAAGATTTATCATAGTTAGAAGGCAAGTATCAGCTTTATCGATAACCTTGTTCGTCTGTTTTGTCTTCAAAGCGATAGGAGGTAGATAAAAAAATAAGATTTAACCTGTCAATGTAAAACTTTATGATAATTTTATTAGATAATATTTTTATGTGTATCCGTATTCATGGAATGCCAAACAAATGAAAAGCTGGCTAAGTTACACAACTGATCTATATGTTTTGTTTGGTTTATAAAATGCAGAGTTGAGTTTTGCTCATTCATAGAAATGTTCTAAACTGGAGGAGAGATAAGCACCTCAGGATAGTCTTTAGATCACCAGATAAAACAGTATACTGGCTCAGTGAACAATACAGGAACATATCCAGTTAAATTACTTAATTAAGGTTTAATTTCAGCTAGTACCATCGAAAGTCCTTGAAAAGACTAACCGAAAAAATCCCGTGCAGGCGGCTTCCAACAAACATTAAACATTTACCTGTTTACTAGTGATTATTGCAATGACTATATCTTAGCAACTACATATTGGTCAGTTTACTAATTAGCTAATCACATTGCACGATTGTTCTGTTAGCTTGTTAGGACTGGGGAGAGCCAAATTCGAAGAAGCCTGGAAGCATCAATCATTGCTCATGGTTTAATTTTAATAAAGAGATCAACGTAAGCCAAAGAAAATTCTGAAAATTGGCTCCATATTAAAAGGTCTGCGCTTATTTGACCACTGCATTGCCTTGCTACAGCAGGTTAACGCGGTATTAAAGAAAAAGTTCTGTCGGCTTAACCCTGACAACGGACGTACTAAGCGTTTCCTGGAGCACCATTTACATTGGGTCTCGTTGAATTCGGGAGACTAGGGATACAATTAAAGAAGCCCAAGGGAACCTCTCTCGAACTGACAGCCGAAGAAGAAAACTTTCAGATTCAGTTATTGATTTGTATCTTTTAATGTCTCCAATTAAAATTAGATCTTTGATCAAAATTTGATAACAGATTTTGTGGGATTTTGACCACTCTATAAACTTAAATGTTTTAATGCGTATTGACCCCAGGGATTTATAGTTCTTTAAACCGTAAAATCGTCAAATATCTTAAAACTTCAATGTTCCTTGCGTGCCTAGCTTCAGGTATCAGTGTTAACCGTTATTGAGTTATCGAGTTTGTCGGACATGCTCTCTGCATACTGTAGGTTTCTCTGGATAGGTACAAACAGATAAGCGTTGTAAAACTATTTTCACTGATTGGAAAACTTGCCAGCATAGTTATTTACAAGACAACTCTGTGTTTTCTGTTATATCAGTTAAGACATAGAGAGTTTAGTCGTATTCGGCCGACGCTTGCATGATGCTATGAAACAATATGGGTGGTGAAACAACACAACACGTCTTACATGCAGTTAGCTAATCCCAGATTTAAAAGCATGTGAGAAGATTTTGGTTATTTTACAGGGTCACTCTTTTTTATGGAATTCTACGAACCTGTTTTAAAATCAACTGAACTGATTATTAAAATATTGCAAACGACACACCATAAATGTGAACGAAACGGTTTGTCATCTTTGATTTGATCATCAGATGACCTGCACGCTCAGATTAGTACTCGTAAGTCTATGTGGCGAAAAAGACTCAACCCCAGTGATGCCCATACATTTAATTCTTATAGGACTACATAGTAAGTGGTAAAATCTGTCTTAAACAAGGAAATTTCTCTTTGACGAGCTTCTTAAAACTGATTATACTTATCGTGTGCGTTGTGGTACTGCATTGTTACGAATGTACCTTAACACTGATCGCGATTTACGGATTAACTAAGAAGACATAGAGAGAAAATTCTGGTAATTCACATTATTCTGCTTGAGATACAAAAAAAAGACCTGGAACAATAGGAACTTGGCTTTATTCGAGTGCCCTGCACGGAATATTTCTCTTCACAAAATGATCTTGTTTGCGTGAGTTGGTTGTGTTTTGTCACAGTATCAGAAGTGAAAGTAAATCCTGCTATGATTGCTTTCCCTGCTTATAAGTCACTGGAGATCCTCTGGTCTTGGAGGACACAAGTTGTCCAATTGACAATAAACCTCGCATATCTCATCGGTAAGGAAGTGTCGCCATTGTTTGAGTTTCTAAACATCATCCCAGTTGCCCTGCAAGAACAGGTTCGCCTCAAAGTGCTAATCGATTCCATGTCAGTTGCACCTGGAGCCCTTGCAAGGGAAAACATTTCTGAGCCTTACTAAAGCGGATCACGGAGCCTTGCAAGCACTTTCCGGATATTTTCATTCGGAAATCTCAATGGAATGGCCTATGTCCTAACGCAAAAAATAAAATAAAAATAAAAGGGAATTTTCATTGTTATCTGTTGAATAGATTTCAATTTTTGTTACTTTGACAAAGGAATCGCTCAATAATGTTCACGTCTTTCATATCAGCTGTCGTCTTTCAAATTATACTTCACTATTAATACACTGCAAAGCAGTTTTAGCCCTCCTTATTTAATGCATACCTGTTTGAAGCGGGATAATTAGGTTTCCCCTTTGCGCTTAAACTCACTAATAGCATTTATTCGCTGAAAGCCAGTTGCGGTTACTACCAAAGCTTTAGCAGATCGACTTTATAAAGTCTATTTTTTCAGCTGGACATACTTAGCAAATCGGCGAGATGGTAACTGGAGTCATGTCGAGGACATGATGGGCGCCGCTCACGCAGTGTGCCAATGATCAATTTTTGTACTGTCATTCGGTTGTTTTTTTCCTATTTGGCAATATTAAATAAAAAATTATATACTGAGTAAAAGTTTCGAACACCAGGCCCTTTAGCTGATAAAAGTATTAAAATAGTTTCCTTTCAGGCTTTGCTTATCTTAACATCCTTCTAGATCACTTAACTGATTTGACAACGTATAGTCTTTTTTGGCAAAAAAAAGCGTCTCCCCAATAATTACTTTTGAAAGCTGCGTACGACGCCAATCGAGTAATTTAAGATAGTTCTTTATTGCTTTTGAAAGATGCATCGAACTGAGCAAGTGGCATTGGTATGGCAATTTGAACTACCGACAAAAACAGTTTTAATTAAAACCGTGGCTTAGGTTAACGGTAAAAATCGCCAAAGAGGTGACTGTTGTCCGCGCAATCATTCAATGAAAGCTCCACGGTGAGCGAATGACAGACATTGACTAGAACGAAAACCTTTTGATCTTTATGACTAACATGACTAGACTTAATTACCCTAAAAAAATAGCCTACTTTAATTAAGAAAAGAATTGCTGTTAGGCTTAGTTGAATTGGTGGGCACAGCTATTAATTGTACATTCCATAAAGTTTCGAGGTGTCAAATAACAACATATGTAGTTGATCGTCACATGAACAGAAAAAAGACCGTCAACCCCAAAACCCCATTGTCAAAACGATAGATAGTCTTTGAATAGGACACTGTACTCGGTTTAAAACAAAACACAATACAGCTGGGGCCTGTCTAATCGGATCGGGGTAGGAGAATAACCCTAGGGAAACTCATTAGACGGGCTTAAAACTGGGCAGGAAGCATTTGGAAGAGAGTGAATGTGGAGGGCCATCAATTTTTCCGTTTTCCTCAGAATCGAGCGATCAAATAGATGCATGTCATGTGTTGATTGATTACGTTCCTTATCTTTATGAAACAAGACGTAATCTTCGAGGCCGTAAGGATAAACTTCAAATGCAATGGCTTCGTGTGTGTGCTTTCTTTTTTTTTCGGTCGTCATGATTTCCGGATTCCTTGTATTGTTCTGTTCATTTGGCAGGACGCTTACTTTTCTGTTACAGTGGGTGGCTTCCCGGGGAGAGTTTTTTCCCAAAGGTTTTGCTGAGGGCTTGAGGATCGTGTGAACCTTGAAACTTGTTTTCCTATTTCAGACCCAAATCTATGATTGTCCATACTCTATTTCAGACCTGGACAAAAGGAAAAAACGATTTCAGACATAGGAGAGATCTAAGATTAGTACACGGCCCTTATAAAAGATCACAACTAACCAGTCTTCCACTTGCATAGCTATTAAGAAGGACTAAAAATTTGTCAATTTTGATGCAGGAAAAATAATAGTTCCTTGTAAACAAAAAAGCCATATACTATCTCAGAAAATCTACACCCTTTTCAGATCAAAACCGTTCAAAAACCATACCATTTGGGGCCGCACATATATACCCAAAATCAGGGAGTACCCGCTCACTTCATCTTAAGTGTATAAAAGGGAAGCTGTTGATGGAACAATGAGAACTGAAATGCTTTGGAAGTGCCACCAGCGATGAACTAACAAAGAGCCAACCTTCCCAATAGTGATATTTTGAGTTTATGCGTTGATCTGAAGGTGGTGTTTTGAATATTACCCACACATGCCTGTTTTCATTTATACACCTCAGCTGACGGCCCCAGATTGAACCTTTACATATCGATCAGTAGCGGTCAATAAATGTGATATCCTAGCTATGGCAGGTCTCGAATATTTACCATTCTCTGGCTACTGTGCATAGTTTTACTAAGGTATCTCAAATTCAAAGGCGTTAATAGATCGAGGTCGATTATCTGAGTCGAAGATTAGATTGCAAACCATTTTCATGAACTAATTATTGACCTTTTTACTGATAACTTTTCTTTTTTCGGTGATTAGTTACTCAACACAATGCAGTTACTGTTTTTTGAATAACAATAGAACCATTCAAGGCAATCCGACAAGCAATTCACAAATGGATAATTAATTAAATTGCCCGAACTGTAGTGAAACAAAACTGCGAAATGGATTGAAATTATCCCATTTACCAAACTGATCAAGATCTGAGTCTTGTATATGCCATGAATGCCTATTGAAAGTTGGCGATAAAAAAGCCAAAAGTGATAAATGTAAAATACGTTGATTACAGCCGTAACCTCTTACAACTGCTTTGCATGTCGGCAAGGTGATACCTGACGAAGTGATATATGACTTTGACAATGAATTGATTTCGTTTCGCTTTTATTCGAAGTTGCAGTAAAAAGAAGAAAAATTGTTTGTTAGCCAAACCGACTCTACACCTAAGACGCATGTCAGATAATAGGCTTTCAATGGCGGTCTTATTTCGATTCTTCTTAGAATATGAATCTGCTTAAACTTGTTTGTTTTGTGACTGTATAGTCCTTGAAAAGCGGCCTGCATGATTTTATTCAGTGAGTTTTCGACCTCGCTGACGAACTGTGCGGTCCTCACTCCATATTTGTTACTAAACGTATCTGTCTTAGTACAATATCATTGATCATACCTCTGCATGCCAAATCTCTCAGGGCATCACGCTTGTTTGAAAAGAAAGGTGTAAATGTTTGCATTTTCTGAAAGACATTTAGTAGCGGCTGTGAAGGGGGTCTTTTTCTTTCTTTATCTTAGTTTGTAATCAAATGATTGTTGTAAGCTGAGTTATTAAAAGCAGTGTCATTAGGTGAGTATCACGTTTGGCTTCAGACAAGAATGATGCATTTATCTTTATTTGAATGATGAAAGATGGAGGTTACGATTATAATCCTGCGAAACTAGTTCATGTAAGACATGTAAGCGCTTGTGTTAATATTGATCAATGTATCTTCTTGCAGGGTAAAATGCAGTTCTTTATTTCCTGGATTCTGTTGGTGTCCAGCGCTTCTCTATTATCAGCTGAATTACCAAGCATCAATGACGACGAAGGTAACTAACAAAACTGACCTTTGCTAACTTTTTTATTTTTTAGAAATGTTTCTCTGTAATACAGAGCAACCCACCTTCTTCTAAGTTACGTGCTACCTCGTGTTCGACAGTGTTACGTTGCTAGGAAGTTAAAATACATAAGAGAGCATATGAAATGATGACACTACAAGATTCCCAAATATTGGTGACGTTGTGTTTGTCGGAGTCAGACCGAACGTCGGCTCAAAACCTTTTGACCATCATATTTTCCGACATCGTTATAAAACGAGATAGTTTCGTAGTTAGGAATATCAAAATACATTAGGTGTACGGTCATTCACTTCAACGCTTGTGTTTATAAAACCGAATTCATCAGGTTAACGAGCTTACGATGAGATTTTTAGAAATGGACTGATGTAGCGCTCTGTAGTAGCTTGCGAGTTGACTCTTGTTTAACGTGGGGGATGCGGCTTAGAAACTAGACTTGTATGTCTATCAGACGCGGCTTCGCCACTCGCGACCCCGGTCCAAACACGAGAACTTGAGAACCGCTTGTCGTAGAACACACCCTTGTAGTTAGGGTGAGGATAGGAGCCGCTGAGATGTTCCTGAAGTACAAATTGATCAACACGAACACTATAAACTAGCCTTAAGAGAGATCAAGGCGAATGACAAAGAAATTATGTCGCTGTCCGTCGAAAGATCCAAGTCTACATGCTATTTACTCAGTTCTATACTTGGTACATATTGAATTGCTAATGGCATCTACTCGTAGACCCCAAAATTACTTCCGGTGTTAATTCTCCTGGATGTAAGCAAGCCACTGGCTTTCCTTGTTGTTACCCTGCTTAGCTGAGGGGGGGATTTCGAGCGCGAGTGGTTTTATTTTAGAAGCGAAGCCGCGGGGGGATTGGCGAGGAGTGGAGTTTATAAGCCCCTCCGTATATAGTGCCCATCTAAAAGGCCTTGCAAAATTGTTTTAACTCAGGGCTCATATATAGATATGAGCGGCAGTTTACGGTAATTGCCCATTGCGCTTCCCAGTAAAAATGAGTAGAAACAGATCAGTTAATACGTATGCCTGAATAGAATTTGTGATTGAGCTTATTTCCGTTTGACTGTACATTTCAACAGAGAAGGACTCAAGTCCAAGGATCATGCCAGACTTTTGGTTGTATGGAGACATTAAACTAACTGATCATCAAAAAGCTTTACTAGATGTGCCAGTCGGCGCGGATGACTTCATACACCCTGAAAAACCTCCGGCTGCCACCCGAGAGAAGACCTTACTGTGGGAGGGTGGGGTCATTCCATATGTGTTTGACTGCAGTATGAGTAAGTTAGCTTCGCAAAGATCAAGATCGACGTGTGTATCGAACGCGTTTCGCTAGGAAAATGGTCGAAATAAGTTATTGCTTTAAAAACGATTAAGCTGACCCCGATTCACTCAATACGGCTGACATTTGTGAAATCGGACTGAGAACAACAGAAATTCGTCAACCGACTGCGTCAGTGTCCAGGTCAAGACATAGTCCCTTTAGGGATTGCAAAAAGTACGTCAGTTTTTAAAGACCTTTCTTTCTGTACCGGAAGGTGATGTTAACAAATATCAGTAAAGGAATACTATCATCGAAATTTAGCCCTTTTCAGTGATCAAAAAGTCGTGAAATGGATGCGGTACTTTCCTCTGTGCAATCATCAAAGATGTATTCTTATTGGCTTTTTTGACATTTCGAAGTCGTGCTCATGACATGATAAGAACATAGACACACTCGGAATTTGGGTCACACATACAAGCTTTCAATTTTCTCCCCTTTTTTCTGTGTCACGTTGCATTATTTTTCATTTAAGTGTATGTTTTTCCTGCTTTCCAGAAAATATGCCTGAACTTCAGAACATCGTTCGACTGGCTATGGATGACTGGGAATCTAAAACGTGCCTCAAGTTTGTGGAGAGAACGAACGAGAAAGACTATGTCACTTTTTTCAGAGGATCGCAGTAAGTAATTCCTCTTTTTTAGTATTAATTATAATTTTATCTTCCCATCTTTGAATATGCTACATTTATACAATGTATTGAGAGCCACCTACGGTGAAGATAAGGCGAGGGCTGTACCACGTTCTCCATTATCCCTTAAAAAATTCAATTTTTCTCCTCAGTTTCCTATTAATTAATAAATGCTACTGTTCCTTATCTATTTTTATCAAAGTAGAGATATCCCTTGTTCCCTTCAGATAAATGTTCCGCTGCTCTTCGATACCCCTGGGAGAGGTTCTCAGTATTTCTTTTCCCGTACGAGCATGCCGTTCGGCTGTACTTGTGCAAATCCCGAACGCTTATTAGGCAATTTCCGTCTCTATTTAGTTTATCAGTTGGTAGATACACTTCAGAGTTGTTTGTGTTGTTACCTTTTTCCATGTGATAAATATTGAGGGGATTGGCACAATACGCGCAAGCAAGGCGATTTCTGTAAAAAAAAAACTGATGTTTCCTTGTTAGTATACAAAACATGCAAAAAAGTCAGCATGATGATTGGCCGAGGAAAAGTACACAGAGTTGAAGTTGAGTGCAAAAATTGGAAACTGAGCGCAGAAAATTGAGATAAATTAATCCGATGTTTACTATTAACAAGCAATCAAATAATTTTTCCCGTACAATTTGGGATAAATACTAACTGCACCCGCCCTAAGGCTCGTGGAGTTTCCTTTAAGTTTACTTGTGCTTATTTATTTCAATTTGCACTCAATTTCGTGTGATTACCTATTCCAACGGTGCTATTGAAATAATCTCCCCCATAAGATCAAAGGAACTAGCTCCTTTTTTCCAAAAAAAAAAACCCTTACGCCAGCAGCGCGGATAACGTGAACTCAGCCTCATGCGGATCGTGTAGTATATTTGGTCAACATTTGTCATCTGTGTAGCAATTCTTCCCGTGAATGGCGCTGTATCGCATCACCAGAGAAATGTCATTTTTACCTTCTGAATTTTCCTGACTCCAGTTGTTACAGTACAGTGGGCAGAGCGCGGGATGAACGCAGAGAAGTATCTGTTGGGTTTGGGTGTGAGTATCATCACGTGATGGTGCATGAGATTGGTCACGTGATTGGATTCTGGCACGAACAGAGCAGACCCGACAGAGACCTATACGTGAAGATAAATTGGCATAACATTAACAGAGGTTAGTAAAACAAAATTTTAATTTTTACGACTATTTTGCAGAATGCAAAATAGGAGTTAAGTGAGCGAGCGCGAATTCCCCCGCTTGGTCAGTCGGTCGGTCGGTCGGTCACTCCTTCCTTCCTGTGGTGCGAGCATTTTCTTATTTGAAAAAACCTAGAAAGCATTTGTTGTCGTAGTTACGAAATGAGCGCGGGCTCCTGGCAAGCATGGGTTTTAATAACATGACGCATGCACATGAATATCGAGCAAAATAATAGATTATTATAAATGGAAAGCACTTATTAGCTTCTTGGAGGAAAAAGAAAGAAAAAACACGTCGGAGGGAAAAAAGAAAAAAAAATCGTGCTTTTTCCGGGCCGAGTCTTGAACACTCGCCCTTCATACTTTCCCAGCTTTCCAATATAGTATATCAACGCATTGAGCCAACTTAACACATAGGTCCGCAAAGCCTGTATGTGTCTAGAGCGTTATGCATTATTGTATTGCGGAGTTAGGGCAGTGATTAAAGCGTGATTGGTTTAAATAAGGGATAGAAGAAAGAAATTTATTTTTGGAACAAAGCCAAAATGTTTTAATCTTTTCTGCTTATACTGAAGCATGTACTTCATCATGCAAAATAGTCGTAGCCTCAAAGAGGCCTTTGATCATTTTAATCGATATCCGTGACAGAAAACCAAATATCAATTTGTCTTCTTCACTAGTACTGCTGTTGTTGTTGCTTGTTTTTCATCCTTTAACTATTTTTGCTTAACAATTTGCATTAATCCTCCTATGCAAGGACAAATGTCGCAATTTGTCGCCATTTTTTCCCTTTTTTCTCTTTGTTTTCCAGGTTGGGAACATGCCTTTCTTAAACAAAAGTGGCAAGCCATCAATTCTTACAACACGCCGTACGATTATTCCAGCATCATGCATTACAAATTGAACGCCTTCTCTCGGTCATCAAGAAGGAAAACAATAGTGCCGCGAAAGAATGTCCGGGCCCGCCCCTATAGGAGGATTTCCAAGATTGACGTTCTTCAGGTCGAAAGAATGTACAATTGTGATGGTACGACCTTATTAGCTTTTCTCTCTTAATTATTTGTCAGTACAGGAGACTTGGTAGCTTAACAGTTTATTAGTGCGCTCGACCGGACACCAGATCGAGAGGTCTGAGTTGGGTTTGAACTTCGTTTCAGAGGACGGGAAGGAAAGGACTCTGGGAACGATGTTGGGTTTTCTTTGAGCTTTTGCCGTGGTCTTTGTGTTGTCCAAGACGTTTTACTCTCATAGTGCCTCTACTAGTCCTTTCACTAAGGAGAAAAAATGGGTTCGAGGAATTGTGAGGCCATTTGACAAAATTCTGGTATAAACTAAGTTGTTTAAATCATATTCTTAGTCTAATGCTTATCTCGCGTTTCGGTGTTGTAACTTGACTAGATGGAGTCTTGATAAAAAATATATTAGCATCTCAAGAAAACAAGAGGATTCAGTAGTAAAATTGTTTTGTCTTTGAGTTCCAAATGACATCCCCGATATTTTTCCCTAGGCAAGAATCGGCCATCTGCAAATAGGTCGCATATCCAAGCAATTAAGCGTACAAGACGAGCCGTGACAAAATCTGAGTCTGGAGGCTTGGTAACCATCAGAGGACCCAGTTCCAGCTCAGAAAAAGGTAAATTAATGTATCACTTGATAGGTGACTCTGAAGTAGGGAGGGCTTAATTAATTTTAAATTATAATAATCAAAGGTTCACACATGTTTTTCTTTAAAATTTCCACAGTAGCGAGCAAAAAGTACCCAGATCCAAACTGCAAAGATTTGACAACGGCTTGTCCCTTCTGGGCCAAGAGAGGTTTCTGTAAGACGCGTCGTGACTTTATGCTGAAGGACTGCAAACTTAGCTGTAACGCGTGTAATATAGGTAAGCTTGCGTGACCACAGGGTCACACATCGGGCAATAGAAAGGAAGTGGAAAAATTGAGTTTTCTTTTGCTAATATTCAAAAGATCGTGACTTGTTTTTTTCTTCTTCTTTTATTAATTCCTCAATCCTCAGTTTTTTCCAGAGAGTGATCGACGAGTTATTACATCCCACAATAGTTCTGATAACAATAACAGTAACTAGGGGTATCGTTTTTGATTAACCACCAAATTCTGGAGTGGAGTGGAGAAATCTAACCGCTAGATCTTGGGTTTAGAGGTTAATTTCGTGTACGCTAAGAGCATGACTCTGTCCGCTTTAAAAGCACTGTTCTCGTTTCATCTTAATTAATATCGCCTGTGTAACCTTTCTTTTTTTCTTTCTCTTTTGACGGAAGCTGAGACTAAAAAAGAGGCTGTGAAAGAATGTGTTGATACCAAGTCTGGTTGCCAACTCTGGGCTAAAAGCGGCTACTGTGAAAAACGGCCAGACTTTATGCATGTCAAATGCAAGAAAAGCTGCCGTGTTTGTGGTAAGTTCTCTCGTTCTGTTTTGCCCATTTTTCAATTTAGGGAGGGGAAA
>Ga0126337_10000285_pt1 | contig 23388 bp, 11 predicted proteins | sample DipCmetagenome_FD_92527 | JGI IMG/M metagenome (GOLD analysis project Ga0126337, IMG submission 92527) | Coral microbial communities from La Bocana,Puerto Morelos, Mexico - Diploria C A metagenome | ecosystem: Host-associated > Invertebrates > Cnidaria > Coral | place: La Bocana,Puerto Morelos...
CGAGTTCATGATGCCCATGGCTTTGCTGGAGATACCAGTGTCAGGGTGAACTTGCTTCAACACCTTGTAGATGTAGATAGCATAGCTTTCCTTTCTCTTTCCCCTTCTCTTCTTCTTTCCATCGACTGCCGCCTTTTTACCGGCCTTCTTCTCGCCTTTCTTTCCAACTGGAGCTTTTGGTGCCATCCTCTTCAACTTGCAAAGCAAATGAGCGTTCTTTCAAAATTTATGCTATTTATGCTGTACATAAATTATGAGTAGATCGAAATCTACGTTGTTTGATTGGATAGAGGCATCTATATGGTCTCTATGGTTCAATAGTTCGAAAACTTCGAAGGTTATGATTGGCACATTTCGATCCACTGCTTTCATTCAAAAGTCGTGGCCGATATTCGCGCGCTTATTCAGTTTTCCGTCACGTCGGGTCGCGCATAGGCAAAGCAAAGGTCACAAAGGCCAAATCTTTAGTTTCCTGTTGGGGTACCTACCGCCATCTGCGCAAGGGCAACTACGGCGAGCGCGTCGGCGCGGGATCTTGCTGCAATATCAGTGAATGTTTTCGCGTTAACCCCACAAGTTGAAACGAATTTGTATTAGTCGTTGAGTGGTCTTCAACTTAGTCAGTGTTCTGTCAATTTCAATTTCACACACGCAGACTGCAGTTCGCTCGGGTTAAGAAATAATTATTTCCGTAACTCCCATACGATTGCCGTCATATTCATTGAAATTGCAACTAGCATGTTAATGCTTCTGACATGATTTATACACGACAACGGAGAGATAAGGTACAGATTCTTTACTTATTCTTCATCGACGCTCTTCGAAGCTATGTGATTCACATTAGCTTTCTTCCTGCACGCACTTCTATCCTAGTTTCCGGTAGTTTCAGCTTCGCTAAGTCAAGAAAGAAGCTGGTAATAAAGCAGATCGAGCTATCTTCTCGTTCTCCTCCTCGCCACTCGCTTCATTTTTAGAGATTACTTAGAGTTTCTAGGTTTTATTACATGCATATAATATAACTTGGCCTCTTATTCCGTGTCAGAACACTTAGTATACTAACAACGTCTGACAAATGGAACAACTGACCGAACAGTGCGTAGATTTGATCATAATTGCTTTTACATGCAGAAGACCGACCTCTCAGGAAACACTAGAAATTTGTTATTGGTTAAAAAATGACAAAGTATGACAATAGTTTATTTTGTCGGTAGAATAGAAAATGTATTCACAGGAATAGACAATTTCCATAATAGGTCATAATAATTATTCTATCGTCGTACTTATAATTGCGCCATTGATGCGAAGTCAAGCGCGCGGTTTTTGCGCCATTTTAAAGTCTTTCATTTCGAAGTTCTTTCAAGTGCAAGAAGTTGACATTTGATGAACCTGGAACTCCTAGATGCCTTTTTTAAAATTTATAGAGCCTTATCCTTTACTGATTTGGCCACGTGGTTCCTCAAAACCTCTTTGGTGCACCCATAATTAGGCCACCCAAATCATAGTGGCAGCTGCGCGAAAAGCTCCAGTAAAAACCTTACAGCAGCGCTCCCTTGGCGATTTTTGTCAAGGAATCAGAGAAATCTTATCGAGTGAGCTCGAATTAGAGTAATATATTCCGATGAAGCGGTAATTTAGCGTGACAGATTTCCTAAGAATTTTGCGATTAAGTAGTACATTTACCAAACCAGATAAGACTCGATTTTTCCAATTATACGATTGTCCTACCATTGTTGTTTCAATTCTACAAATTTAATCAAATATCTTTTAAGAAATCATTTTTCGATTACACCATACTTTCAATTCTCTGATTTTTCGGGATTTTACACAGGGACGGATAACTTATCCGCCTACGCCGCTTCGAACAAACTTGCTTCATTGACCTTTTTACTCGGGTGCTCTTTTATGTACGCGCGATTTAGCACTTCTCGAACTTTTCTGACGCCATTCAGAGAACCACTTGTACCGTAGCCGTCGTCTCCCCCCTGGCTCCCCTCAATGTACGGCAAAAAGCTAAATAAAAGACAATGGTCAACATTTGTTATTGTCTTTTGCAAGCTAAGTTTCTTTTTCTTAGGATCTTAAAAGCGCGTTGCGGTACTTGTCCTTACAACAAACAAAGCTGTCGCCATTTTTTCCGTTATGCACGCAGGAACTGCAAGTACTAAATACGATGGAAAGGAACGCGTAGAACATGTTAAAGGATGGCTGTAGACGACTTTTGACCTTATGTTTTTTTTTTCAAGACAACGAATATGATTTCATCAGTGGGCAAGTTTTCGACTCCAAGCTATTCATTATACCAACACTGTTGACAGTATGGTTATTTGTACAGCTAGTATGACAGTTGTATGCATAGCATCAATATTTATTTATTACTCTGATTGACAAATTGTGTCGATTAAAATGACAATTCGTAAATAACTGACATAAATGTGACAAATTGGTTTTTTTTGTAGAAGTGTCTCTGCTTTTCTGACTTTTGCATCGTACGGGTAATTAATAGCGGAAAAACGCTAGCCTTATTTCAGGCTAAAATACTACAGCAAATAGTATGCAAATGCTTAAAATGCAAGTTTCCTCAGCTATGAGGGAAACTCCTTCAAATTAATCTACAACAGTGGCTACGGTCCTTAGATTCTCTTAATTCCTCATTTTCATACAGAACTTCCTCTGTTATGAGCTTGAAACATTCCCTGATATTAACGCCAGTCTTGCCACTGACTTCCATAAACGAAACACCATAGTCTATGGCAAACTAGGAAAAAAATGGATGATGAACGTAAATCAGTGATTGTATTACTAGTCAAATGTGGGAGGCGCAGTGGGTTCAAGATTAGAGATCGAGCGGTCTGGGTTCGAGCCCTGGGCTGGGTCATTGTGTTGCGTTCTTGGGCAAGACACTTTACTCTCACAGTGCCTCTCTTTACCCAGGAGTATAAATGGGTACCGGCGAACTTAATGCTGGGGTTAACCCTGCGATGCACTAGCATCCCATCCAGGGGGAAGTGGAAATACTCATAACCTCGTCCCCAGGCTGTCTCTCCACCCTCTCCCTTCGTCGACGACAAATGGAGGCAGAGGAGACAGAGCCTGGGAACGAGGTTGGAAATACTCCTAGCTGAGTGGCTTCATGTTACAGAAACCGGGATAGCTCCGACCTGCTGGGCCACTTGGCTCGTACACAGACTTAAACTAGTCAAATAAACAGTCTATCGGCCAAACAACCTGTTATGATTAGCTTGCCACAAATAAATTCATAATTCTTCTTATACAAAACTGTTTGCTGTTTCACAGACATAAAAACATATTAAGTTTTTGTTGCCTTCATATACACCCGAGGCGGAAGGGTCAAGTACTTCTAACCCTAAGGGTCAGTGTTCTCTGTTCACAGCTTGTTTTTATTAATAGGGGAAAAAGGATTTAAAGTATTGCCAACATGATAGAAAACCATTGAGTTGTGTGACAGTCACTAGAGTGTTTGTATCAGACTATGTAAGCAGAAACAGTCTCAGTTCAAAATAACGCAAGAAATATAGTGAAACCTACAGCAACAAGCTAGTCATCAATCCTCAGTTACACACAACAATATATAATAAGTAGTATATTACCTTCTCAAATGCTTTCTTGGAGATAACTCTTCTGTCCTCCATATCACACTTATTTCCAATGACAGCTATGGTGGGATATCGTTCGCAGTGCTAATAAGCAATACAGTCTTTGTCATCATCAAAAACAAGCTTAAGGTTTGACCTCAATGCATGTAGACAATTCTGTTGTGAATGAGATTTTGGTACGCATTGCAGGCCTATGATACCGGGTAAACTAATACCTAATAGCTTATAATATTCAGATTGAGATTTAAAACAGAACAGACTGGTATTGCTATGTCAAAAATATACCCAATGCTCATTTTGTTCATAGCTGTATTTTCACAAAGTCACTCGTGGTCAATTGGTTACTGATCAAGTCAAGAAAGCTTACTTAGTCAATTAGAGCTTGCTTTATATATGAATTATTTCCTAGAGCTGACCAGACCTAATATACAGTGAGAATGAATAGTCTGTTATTTATGATCTGCTATCATCTTAGTGCCCTAACTCAACCCTAACCCTAACCCTAAGTCTTCTAGTTGCTCTATGCTGGGTAGACTATGGAACACTTTCATTTAAGTGGATGCAGATATGCGTTTCCTCACTACCTACCTGATCAATATCCTGGAACCACTTTGAACAACTTTTGAACGAATTTTCATTTGTGATGTCGTATACCACCATTACGCCCTACGAAAGAGATAGGGTACTGACGGGTTACAAATGTCGTTGTAGATATTCAAGAGATCATGATCTGCCAATCACAGCCGGCAGAGCATAGTGCTTTATAAGGTTTTGCGTAACCAGTCTACATCGTGAGACAAACGATAATGCTTTATTATTATTATTAATTTTTACCTTGTATATGTTTCTACTTCAGGAGTATGCGAATCTGAGCTTTATAAGCAAAGTTACAAAGTCCGCTAAGCTACGATAGTCGCTAGTGATACAAATTTATGTTTCACCATTTTGGTTTTGTTTCTTGAATTTCTTCCCGGTCGACCTGGCTGAGATATAATTTTTTTTGTAAACAAGCCACCCGGTTAACGGGCTCTTAATATTTTCTTGCTGGGCCTAAAGAGAGCTTAAAAGCTACATGACCTTACACCAGTTAAATAAATACTGCGTTCAACAGACTGAGGTTCTTAGCTAAAGTAAGAAAATATCACTTTTCATTGGGTTTTCCCTATCCATGCAGCTAGTTTAAGGCAGGAACTAATTTAACTAATAGAGATGTTCTGTTCAGTGGTCGGAAGAAGCAAACCCTTGTCTTTCACCATCCTTCTTTCTGAGACTAAATGTTGTTCTTTAAAATCAGGACCCTGCTCGTCCAAAAGTAGTCCCTTATAACAAATTTACTTACTCTGACTCCTTTGAAAATAGATTTCTGAACGTCTTTACCTCCAGCTGCATCACTTGTCAAAAAAAAACAAATAAAAAGACCAATAAACAAACAAACAAACAAACAAACAGATAATTTACTAACCAAACACTACTGAACAAAACCCATCTTCTTTTGGTTTGCACCTCTTCCCCTACCCACCCCTCTGGAAATTCAAGTTAAGCTCTCATGGGCTTCCGGCTCCATTATTTCCTTTAGATAACAGATTTGATAACTTAGGGGACCCCAGATGAGAAGGATTTTTTGATTTGGTTGTTTGGGGTGCCTTTTTGCAATAAGGCTCCAGAGTTTATTGCCGCAATAGCGGCTATCTATAGCGTAAATTGTGAGCAAACCTCGCTCTCACATGCTTTCTGAGATTTTTAAAACGTCGCGAAAATTAAAATTAAGTCAACCCTTACTCCAAACGTTAATCGCAAATAGACGTGTACTCTGTATAGATCTACTTCGTTGCACAGGAGCATATCAAACTGTTTTCAGTTTCGTTTTGTTATATAGTTTTGTCCAGTGTCATCATTTTGGAACTATTGCTATACAAAAATAAAAACAGGTGTGCTAATACGGAGACTAACTGTTTATTTTAATGAAGATCAGTATTATGACAATTTTCGTAAAATTTAGTTTCGGTGACGCTTTTTCCTTTGGCTACATCGCGAGATTTAAATCCCGCGAAATATGACAGTTCCATTTTCACGAAATAACGTTCCTGCGAAAATGAGTAAACGTTTCAGCTGCTGTGATGTTAAAATATTTTTAAAATACATACGTTATTTGAAGTTTGATTTCTCTGCCCTCCACTTCAATTGTCGCTTTTCTTACTTCCTGGCCTGCCGGTGTCACAGAATTCATATGTTAAATGTGGATTAGGAAGTAAATCAGCCACACATTATACTGTTATAATGTAGGAGAGCTGACTGCTGCACTATAGGAGTCACAGGAGGTTATTAATGGGGCTACATCACGGTTTGAACATATCGAAAATTTAAGCCTAAATTTTTCAAGTTCGTCGTTTGTAATCCGTGTCAATCTTCTCCATCTTTAAACATCCTTTTTCCTTTATGGTTTAATATTTTCTCTTTGACGTTTTCCTATTTTATTAAATGAATATTTTAAATTTCCTTAAGTCAATTTCAAGGTAATTTTGTGTGTGGCCAAAATAACACAAAATACCTTGAATGAGCTCTCTGATGAACTTGCATGGTGTACTGATATTGGAAAAGTAATATAGAACTCATAGAAAAAGCGCAATATAAGTTATAAATATTATTATGACAAGATTTCCGTATATCCCCATACATTTATTATGCATACAGTTCTTTGTTTAAGTTAACAATAGCAGACAAAATAGAACCCCTTTGTGACTTAATTTCTACCCTGGGACTCCTTGCTCAATACGCTAGACTTTTTAGCTTTCTTACAGATTTTACAATACATGAATTTTTCATCTCTAATGTACACTAACAAAGTGTAACTTTTCACCTACGGCTCGAAAGTTTTCGTCCTTTAGAACTAGAAGGAGTTTCCTCTGTTGTCGATTGGGTCAAAGGTGTGCCAATTCCTGTTGAAAAAAACAGGATGACCCACCCCAAAAGGGTTGCTGAAAATTGAACGACGCACCCCTTACCAAGGGCTCAAAAACTAGCGACCCACCCCCTCTCTGCTCCGGCCAACCCACCTCAATACCTATTGAATAGTCCCTAAAAAGTAATCTTGTTTGCTTGGCGGACCTGTCCTTTGTCATCCCCTAAGCATAGAGCTTCTGTTAACTAGACTTCAATCGGTCAGATGGTTTTGTTCACGTTTTATGATGTGTATCCATGGTGATTGCATATAATAGCGTGTGAAGTGAATTGCTAATTTAAAAGCTTTATAATCAGGAATATATTTTAAAGACGAAAAACAGGACAGATTAATCTAGATTACTGACCAAATTTACAAACTTGATCGCAATAAATAATATAAGTAGTAAGAATAATAAAGTATTGAAAGTGAACGATGATAAAATAAACATCGTCGACGGGCGACGAGCAGCTGTAATTGGAATCCCCAAGTGAAGAAAAACATTACATTAAATGTTCTGAAAATTTGATGGAAAAATAATTAGATATTTATTAACTGACCTTCTGTCGCCTCCCCTTCCTCGTTGCTACAAAAACTGTTGACAATGCAGCTCTTTCCAACTCCTGAATCTCCTACAACTGCGATGTTTATTTCACAATCTTCTCCGGCCATTTTCCCGTCTTTATGAAGTCTATAAACAGCTGCAAATTATTGTGTACCAACTCAGTGAGCTGACACCAGATGGATGGATAGAACCGGAAGTTATCAGTATCGGCGGAAGTAATATACGAAATCCCGTGAGCCACCTGTGCCCCACCAGTACACGTAAATCGAAAGCGGAGGCCGGAGGTTCACTGAAATCGACATGGCTAGTCCTCGAACAAGACGAGTTCTAAAAGAAATAAAGCCGAAGGACGGCAATAGTGTAAGTAGAATCGAAAAAAAATGACGAGAAAAGTAATTTTGTATCGTTCTTATACGAAAATTGTGACAATTTCTTGTGTTTCTGATCGCGTAGAGTTGTTTCGAATGTGGGGCTCATAATCCACAGTGGGTAAGCGTGACCTATGGAATATGGATCTGTCTTGAATGTTCCGGCAAACATCGTGGATTAGGAGTTCATTTAAGGTACTATGATAAGATGCTTACATTGATAATGTACTATAGTCATCTTAGGGTAAACTTTTTATGTCAAAACCGAAGAGGAATTTTTTTTCTCGCTGGAAGCCGGTTGGACAAAATATTCTTATTATGATTTTGGTGGTGTATGAAGTATGGAATTCTATTGAGCAAGAATTTGATGGCGTCACATGTTTTTGGATAATTAATAATTTTGGTATAACAAGTGGGTTAATAAGTTCTCAGTTGTTAATTGCTTTGGGACTTTTTGTGTTTTTTTTTCGGGCCTTTGAGAGGGCCACGAAGTATTTCACAAAGTAGTTTCTACGGACGTAGATTAGATGTTGAGACATTTACAATGAAATCAACTAAGAACTTGTAGTTTTACCGTAGATTAAGAAAACTCTATGTTTTAACGTATTAACATTCAGTTTATCCCTGGGTTATATTAAAGATTAAGTAAAGTTTTGTAAAAACAACTATGTTATTGTAGAAGATAATATTTAATAAATTATCTGTCTTATTTTCATGTCCACACCAAATAATTATCCTGTCTTGCCTTCATATGCCTTTAATCTCCAGAACTGCTTGGGATACTGTGCCATTATATAATAACATAAGCCCGAGAGACAGATTACCCCAGATCTTTTATACCAGTTGTTTGTGTGTGTGCTTTCTCAATTGAATGTACATGCAACATTGAGCATTTGAATATAGCCAAATTTGAAAGAAAATGTGCTTGCAGATTGGTTAAAAATCATGTTTCGGTAAATTGATAGAAATGTAGAACTAGGTCAAGCTGTTGACATACTGACAGCATGAGCAAAGAGAATTTACATTTTCATGATCAAAGTTGAGCTTGAGATTTCTATCTTGTGATCATGCGTAGAAATCAGCTAAATAATCTAATTGTTTTTGTATAAATCTACTAGTCTGTCAAAACTGTATCAAAATCCTCTTCGCCGAAACCTTGAAATTGCATTCCAAGAAGCAGTTGTCATTTTGTGAACAAGTGTGCATTGCTACATATCCAATCAGAGAATGCCATTTGGCTAAACTACAGAATACAGAGCCACTTATTTACATCTTATTGAATCACAATAGTGCCTATTGTGTCCCGCTTCGTTCTTCAAAAGATTTTGACACATGTAAAACAGGTGGTCCAAAGTGGCCCTGCACTCTGTAGTTGCTCCTGGCATTTATTATAGAATGCTGGTAGACTTATACTAAAACTCAGTGATAGAAATCCACACATATGAGGACTTCACAATCTTTATTTCTTCAATCTGAGGACTGTATATCTTCACAATCTCAGTACAATCTTGAACTAACAAGGTAAACAATCTTTTTGAAACACTCATGCTTCTCTCTCACGTCCACAATCAACATCTCCCGCATTTTCACTCTCAAACACATGACTCATCTGTCAATTAACTTGAAGCTAAGCACGTGACCAGATGCGTAACTCTATGCGTAACACAATGTATAACGCCAATTACGAATTTCGGACACTCAGTATAAACACAGTACATGTTTTCTCCTATCAGAATACTATGAATGTTACTAACAGTTGTTTTTCACATAATAATGTGCTACATTCAAAAGGAAATAAGTGCCTCATTCCTAATAAGTTCCTCTGTCCAATAACGAACCAATCCTGCAAAAGTAAAGTAGCCCCCGGGATATCCCTTAGTGATATATTGAATCCTTACATTGAATTATGTTCTTGTTGAATTCTTGTTTAGTTTTGTCAGATCAGTTACTATGGACAAGTGGAAAGATATCGAGCTGGAAAAAATGAAGGTAAATTCTTCAAGCTTTAAAACTGGATGTGACATGGCGACCACTAACAGTGAAGCTTTATAATGATATGTACTGAGGTATTACAGTACATTTTGGAGCTGATATGCAAAACTGTACTCCAATGGAGAGAGAGGCAGTTTGAAATCAGGTGGCAAGCTCATAATTTATGTCCTAGCCATTAAAATATTCCAAGATCTAAACTCTTAAAACATCCAACCATCAACTGAAGGCAGGCTTTTAGCCAGATGGGTTTTGTATGTTGTCTGACTTATAAATTGTTTATTTGAGGCCCCCATAGCATATTTTGGATGTCCACTCTTTTTGACTGATGGAAATGTAGATTGGTAACTTAACTATTTATTTTATCTACCCCCTATGTATTAAATACTAATGATTATTTCTATAACAGGTCGGCGGTAATAGTAAGGCCAAAGCATTCTTCAAATCACAACCAGATTATCGAACAGACATGTCAATCCATGAAAAATATAACAGCAAAGCAGCTGCATTGTACAGAGACAAGGTATGATTTGCTTCCAGATGCATCCTTCCTAACATTGAAATAGTAATTCTCCTAAAAAATCGCAGCCATAATATCCCTAAAAAAGAAAATGTGACAAGTTGGTTATTCATGGTTTTTTTCCCTTAGCTGATGAGTTCTGTTATTCTCATCACCCGATTGACACTGTATGGATGCAATATGGAGAAATTAGGTGTTGGTCTGTTGGAGAGTTCTATTTTTAACATCACCGTACACCTGGCATTAAACCTAGTTAAACTAAATTACCATCAAACTCGAACAATCAAATGTTCAATTTACAATTCAGTACAGTTGAGTTCGGAAACTGAATGTTTGACTGTACACTTGGGTGCTAAAAGCTTCTCTCTTGTTTCAATTAGATTTCCACCTTAGCGGATGGAAGATCTTGGTCAGAAGAGACCTCAACAGCCAGAAATTGGGAACCACCACTCCCAAGAAGTTCAAGCAGCACAACTGTCAGTCGGATGCCAAATGGCTCAAGTTCAATCTCTCATAGTGCCTCTTCGCCAGAACTCATGTTAGGAATATCAAAGTACGAAAGGAAATTTGTTCAACTATAAAATTTACCACTGACAAAGTATTACTAACACACTGAAATACCTAGTATTTTAAACCTTCAAAAAAAGTCTTAAATTTTACAAGTTGTTAAAAACATTTTACCTAAAATTTTACAAACTTGGATCTAGAACAGTCACCTATATATCTATACAGTAGCATCTTCTTTCCACAGCAGCCAGGAATTTTCATCCTAACCTACCAGCAGTTCCAATCAATACACTTTGCTCTTAGTGAAATCTGCTAAAAACTTATACTTTTCAACAAGGGCAGGTCAGGTCAAATTAAATTAAAAATATTAAATACCTATGGTTTTAGTTTAGAATTAAAATTCTTTTACTGAGTATAAGCTGCCTTGGTTTTGTAGGAGTGAGTTAAATTCACAAAAGGAGGATTTCTTCAGTAGAAAACAGATGGAAAATGCCTCAAGACCTGAGTAAGTTTTGTGGTAGTGTTTTTATGTGCAATTGGCATAATTTATTAACTGAAGGCACCTTGGTCAAACAAATTCCTTTTTTTGTTTTGGTGTCTTTCTCAGGTTTATCATTATTTTGTTTGATCAGTCAGTGATAGTTTTCTCTTCTGTTACTGTTTCATTGTTATGTAAGGGAAAACATTTTTACTAGCTCTAATCCAAGATTTTGAAATGTTAAATTTGTTCATCAATGATTTTGTTTTGTTTTTTTTTGCTGCAGCAACCTTCCTCCAAGCCAAGGTGGTCGATACACTGGGTTTGGATCCGGACCAGTAGCCACATCAAACAGCAGCTCAGGTAAGCTATGTGATGCTGTTTGTCATAAGGAACTCAGAGTTATCTTCATTTTACATTTTTCTACTGTGATGGACCTCTTTTATTGGGTAGGGCTCTGTTCTAGACGTGCCTGGGTGCCATAGGTGACTAACTTTTGCCTTAGAGCGACTAGAAAAACTTAATTTTTTGTATAACCTTAAGTGCTGGGCACCCGGGATCTCATGTTGAGGAATCTTTGGGCTCCTTGTAATTTTTAGAAGACAGCCTTGATTATAGTACACTTTTCTTGCATTATTTTGGGTTTTCAGAGCACCTCATTTTACTGTTGATCAAAGTTTGCAAAAAGGTATATTGAATAATATATATGGGGTATTGACCAAGCGTGAGGTCAAGATGGCTGGATATTGGCCAAGTTCTTTTTTGCGTGTTTGTGGACCTCAACTTCATCTCAGTCCATAAACATGCAAAAAAAGGACGAGGCCAATATCCGGCTGTTTTGACCGAACAAGCTTGGTCAATAAAGGATTTATTATACGGGATAAAACACCATAACATGATAAATATTCCTTGCGGGACATAACCCGTATCCTGAGCGGGCAAGATGGCTCCATCCGCTCGGGTAGCCAATCACAGCGTGAGATTTGGCTCATCTTGCCCGCTCACGGAGCTAGTCGTATAATAATTTAATTTAAAATTTAATATAACCTTTGGTTTTTTATTCTTTTATTTTTCAGGCTGGGATGCTGCATTTTCATCACTGTCATCTGTAAGTTGGAAATACTATTAATATAATATCCTTACTGATTACAATTAGAGTTTCCTTCAACATCTACATTATTGTCAACTGTTTGCTGCAAACTATATTCACGAGGTTGTAAGAAGAAATTACAGAGTTACCATTCTTGGAAGTTTGTCTGAAAATAACAAAATGCTATCTGTAAAACAAACAGTACTTAGTAAGTTTTGCAAATTCTCAGAATTTCATTTTTGTCTTTAGGGTTGGAGTTCTTTTGCTGCAGGAGCTGCTCAATTTGCCACAGTCGCTTCACAACAGGTTATTCAACATCAAAATAATAATAATTATTATTAAGGGCACAAAATTCCACTATATTATATTTGAAACGGGAAGTGATTTTGTTTCTCTTCAGCCGCTTGGAGGTGAATAGTACTTGGCTAATCACCTCTGAGCTAGCTAATCAGTGTGCGCGAAAAGCACTATTCACTTGTGTGGTCTATACTAATTATAATTATTTTCAATTGTAGGCTGTCAAGCTGGGTTCTACAGTCAACGACTCAGTTATTAAACCAACAGCAACTAAGGTGTGTAAAATTAAGAAACATTCAATATTATTATGTATATCTTTTTCATGCATTCATCTTGTTATCAAAAATGTACCTTTTAAATTACTGGTAGTTCAAAAGCAAAGTTAATGTACTGTTTTCTTTTAATCTCAGGCAGCAGAACTGGGAACATCCATGAATGAAGGTGTAAAGAAAATGTCAACTAGGGTATGTTGAAAAGCCAAAGAATAATTATATTGGCTAGGGTTTAATATGTCCTTTACAATTCCAATACTTTTCTTAGTATCCTTGCTGATCAATGCTGGACTTCTGGATCAGGGTAATTGATGGTATACCCTTCAAGTTGCGTTTCAATTGCAACGGCACTGTTCCTAAAGCCCCCACTACAACTGGTACAAGTCTGGATTTATTAAAATTGTAAGATTATGGTTCCTCTTTCTCTTTCATCCATAGCAATCTCTATTTATTTTCAGGTTCAAGAGGGCAAACTGCTTGACGACATGTCAGCTTCAATGTCCACTTTGTCCAGTAAGGTAAGCATAACAAGTTTACAGTTTCTTTCTATGGTCTATGCCTTGATAGACCATAGACATGACTTCATGTAATGCTCTGGTCATTCCAGGATTGTGGAAAAAAACAAAACGTGTGCCAAGGTGTCAAAAAAAGCCAACAGAAACTGTTTTTTCATGCATGGCCCTTGTTCAGAGGTCTTTTAAGATTCCCATTCACCATTGCATACAACACAAACAAATAAAGGAAGGCACACTCTCCACATCTCTTCTTGTGTAGTGATTTGCCCCCCTTCAAAAAGTATTATGTGCTTTGTGATGGTTCATAGGTGTCCCTCGATTTTTTTTCTTCCAGCATACACCTACATGTATTTTTCCCATAGGGGTTATAATCACTGATTGTCAAAAAGATATTCTAAATGGAAAATTTGTCTTGACTAATAGGTACGGGATGCCAGTTCTAAGGGGTGGACAAACCTTCAGAGTGCCAGTGTGAAGGGCTGGACTAATATTCAAACACTTGTCAATCAAAACAGCAGTGGTGATTACGGCACCAAATCTCTTACAAGTGGAGCAAACGCTGGAGGAGGCTATGGAGCTGTTAACGGTGTGTCGCCGTTCAACAATATGGCTGGTGGTGATGGAAATTGGGATTGGGATAATTACACCGAAATCAATGAAGAGGGGGTTGATGATGGCGAGGGGATCAATGGCAAGGTAACAACAAACGTTGGCGATGAGGATGATAATGGAGATTCTTGGGCCTGGGGAAGTGACTCAGAGAGCCCAAAACAAAAGTCACCACCCAAGAATGGAGTCTCTCAGAGTGCAAAGCAATCATCAGCAAGACCAACTACAAGGACACCACCAAAGACTGATGCCGCAGCCAGTAATGATGGCTGGGGAGATCTGATAAATTGGGACAATGATGAGTGGGGTGAATCAAGTGGATGGAGTAATGAGGATTGGCAGAGTCCTGAAAGTAAATCAAAGATATCTGCTGGGGGGAATAGGGGGAAGAAAGCTGACTGAACATTAACCATACCTTCATAAAGAGACAGACAATGCAATAATTATTCATTTCACCTGTAACAAATCTATGATGCAATCACTGTGTCACTACTTCAACCAGGGCCATTAAAACATAGCAAGATATTGTAATGCTTTTTTGGTGAGAGGGGAGAGGGGGTCAGGGCTTTGGACAATGAATAATGGCACTGACCATAATATTAGACAATCACAAAAATACTGAAGTGACAAATACCAAGACTGTGTATCTTGTTTACCATGATTATCCAAATAACTGTTTTTTGGACTTTTCTCTATTCGTTACCATAACATAGCAAACCACAGAACTGAGATGAGTGTCCAGAAGGAAAAAGGAAGGAAAAAGGAATTTTGTCCAAATTATTATAGCTCTGTAGACACCACATTGATGTCCCTCTTGCTCAAGTAAAATAGATTCCACTTCAAAGTTCACTTCCAAATTGTCTTGAATATGTGAAAAATGTATGTTACCGGTGTTAGAAGGGTTCTGTATGAAGGAACAGGAATACAAGGCATATGTCTAGTACTTTCTCCAATCTAAATCCAATTTGGGGATCAGAAATAAGATTTTTCCATTCCTAACAATCCATATCTAAAGGTGAATCATTCTAATTAGAAACCAAAGATGATTCCCTGTTAGCAAAGCTGTTCTGGATTTCATCTTTGTGTTACAAAAGGTCATTCTATGCCCCTTGTTGTTGTGGCTCAATAATTTGCTTTTTAGACTTTTGTTCCAGTTTGTATGAATATTCAACAGTCTGGATTGTATTGAGAGGAGGGCTACCTATATGTGATGTACACCTTCGCAACCAACAGCCTGATATTTGTGTTGATTTTAGAATTTTGATGATCAGTCATTACTGCATATTGTGCAGAGTTAAAGTTCAAATTTCTATAAACTTATATTTTTCACAAAACATTTTTGGTGATGAGGTGTACTCTTGTTTGATTATTTGAAATATGTAAATGTTTTTGAAGCGTTCTCTGGTTAAAAATTTTTTGTTGAAAGTAAGCTTTCGGCTGCCAAACTACAGCCTTTTGGCAGCCGAAAGCTTATTTTTAACAAAAAATTTTTAACCAGAGAACGCTTCAAAAACATTTACATTATGAATCCTGGTTACTCTTCCATTTTTATTTGAAATATATTTGTTAGTAAAATGGCCTATGTACAGGATATTCATTTACGGTATCAAGCATGTAAATAGGAATTTGAATAGGCCATTTTCAATATATTAGCGTGGCTCAGAGACTTACTGTAAGGGAATAAAACAGAATTATTTATCTTCAAGCTGATGTGATTTCTTTTGTTGTATTCTCCTAAGCCTTCTTGGAACGACTGGCGGGTTAAATATTCAAGTTATCTATTCATTACTGCAATCTTGAGGGATACTCTTCACTTGCTTTGACTGTAGAAGCTTCACTGACAAAGTAAAAAATAATTGTGACATGAAGGAATAAGAAAAGGTCCTAAGTTTGATTTTTGTGTTTTGTTTTTTGTACAGGAAAGTAATAATAATAATAATTACTTTATGTTATCATTATTATGTTCATTTGTGAGGCTAACAAAAAAAGGCAGTCATTCTAAACTTGTGTGTAGAACTAATGAATTAATGTCACAAATTCAACAAAACCCTCTTCATGTACAGGACACATTGTCCTCTCTATTCTTTACTGCTTGGCCATAGTGTAGTGTTCAAAAAGTACTGTTTTTCAAAAAATTGTGCAGGCGAAGTAGTCGTTCAAGAGATGATGAATTTTGATTCTTGAAGGAAAAGAGGCAATAGTTTCCCTGGATGTTTAACACACAAAAAAAGTAATGAGCTGGTGTTAATTCAGTCAGTAATAAAAGGTGATCTGTTCAACAGCCTGTAAGGCAAACTCACTGATCATTGTAAGATTCTGGGACACTGCAACAATGCCAACAGTGTGTTAGCTACTCCAAATTTTAGGCTGCTTGCATTTTATAGTTCTTGCTTGCCAGAGCATCAAGATTCTCTTAACAGGCTAATGAGGAAAAACATGAGTGTTTATCTTGTTGACATGGATATATTTAGTGAGCCAGATTATAGTTAGTGGGGTCTCCTAACTATGGCCAGATACACATTATTTAACATGTGAAAAAATGAGGTAAAACAGCTGATTTTAAAACCTTCAGTTGAAGGGGTGCATGGAATAAAGCCTTAAGTGACTTTTGGGAACTTTTGAGCAAGCTAGGATTGAAATATCTTCCAGCCATTTTTACAGTTTACTTTGATTTTAATTATTGTCTAAAGAAACTCTTAATTATTACTGATTCTTTATAGACAATAATTAAAACTAGAGTCAGTAAACTGTTACAATGGCTGAGAGATATTTTAGTGCTGGTTGCCTCACAGTTTTCCAAAAGTCACTCAGGGCTTTATTCCACCCTCCCCTTCATTTTATTTGCTGTTCCTTGTACACATGTAATTAACTATTTACAAACTGTTTATGTCCTTTGCAAAACAGAAATTAAAAATTAAACTTTCTCAAAACAAACCCAGCACTTGCCTTTTGTGATACAGGTAACTGTTAACTTCAGGTTTTTACTAACTACAATTTTTTGCCACATGTCAAAGTTATTTTGAGCACTGTCATGATTTTATTTCTTGTCCATCTCTTAATCTATAAGCTCATAAAAATACCTAGCTGTGCATAATTTTGAAGCAGTGAATTGGTAATGTCGTACAAATTCACTTGGACACAGAAAATTTTTTTTTTTGTAGCCTAGTTACTGAGTGTTGAAGTTGTATAAATCTTAAACTGTAAAAGACTGATCAAAACTAAATCTTAATAAATCTTTATTAGAGATAGTCAGGTTAACTCTCTTCAGCCATCTAGTTATGTAAAACTATGTACAAACTTTTATAAATCAGTCGTTTTTCAATTTTCACCAATACAATGTCTTGCTAAAGAAGCTGGACACACTTGAAAACCATCCATTTTCTTTGTCATTTCCCCCAACTCTTGCAATTGCCTAAAGGAAATTCAAAGATAGGTTAGATAGGAACTGAGTTAAAAATGTTAAATTTCCTGTGTCTTTTGCTTACCTTGTCAGAAATAACCACACTGTCATCTTCCTCTGGAAGATAATCTGGCAATGCACTGCTGTTGCCTCTTCCACAACTACTGGCAGGAGCTGCACCAAAGGACAACATCACCTGGTTTGAATTTAAAAAGAAGGCCATCAAAATGTTACTGTAATGCACAAGCATGCAAACGGCACTGTCCAGCTACAACTAGTAGTAACTATGTACCAGACGGGATAACTTCATAAATCTACCCTGGAAGCCAAAGGAATTTTCCTCCAAGGTCCATGAGAATGCCATGTTGGTGGGCAAAGTGCCAAGCTGTTTTTTTTTTCTGTCCTTGGTGCTTTGCTTGCCAGTTTGGCATTCTCTCAGAATTGGGGGAAAAATTCCATGGCACAGCCATCCACAGTATCATAAATCAGGATGCAGGATAGCAGGGGAGGAGGGGGCCACACCCATCTTTATTGGCAAGGATTTTTTTTCTAAAACTTGCAACCAGCATTCTTTGGAGTAGAATTGAGGGTGTTTATCTGCTATGCCTATAAGGCAAGGTTGCACTCTTCCAAAATTATTTCTTGGTCCCTGCTTTCCAAATCCAATCAAGTCAATTAGTAAGAACTTCCCTTTGACTTACTGTTAACCTACCTCTTCTCCTCTTTCATTCCTTACAACTTGCTGAGCTGACAAAACTTTTGTATTGTTGATGACATCACACAACATTTCAGGGGACAACTCTACTTTGCATCTTATTATACACCTGGACTTGCTCATGACAAATGTAAAGCTGATCACTCCTTTAATTTTTAATAGCTTTTCCTCACATAGCTTTCTGGTAATCTGGGGAACAACAACATGCTGAATGTGAGCAAGGCTGATTAGAAATTATTTTAAGATGAAAGAGAAGGAAGGCACAAATGCATGCTCAGCTGTTGAACTTATTAAGATACCAGTACACAGTGCAGTCAAGTTTGGTCAACTTGACTACTGGTACTTTACAATCATGAAAATGGATCTTGGTTTTGGCTAGGTCAGTGAAACGATTAGCTGCACAAATTTATGTGCAGTTTCTGAGATTACCAATACTTCCCCAAAGATGGGAATGGAATTTTCTGGGGGTGGGGGTTCTGTGTAAGACCAAGAGAGATTTCCAGAGGGCTGGGAAGCTCCCAGGAAACATATCTTCCATGAGGGAGGTATGGACTTTGATAGAACTGCCCAATGATAATCTGATCCAAACCTGGTTTGCCAAGCCTTTGATTTGTAGAGTTATCACTTTAGCCCTCTTGTTCAAATTCCCAAGAAAGAAGGATTGTGACGTACCACTGTTGAAATAAAAGTAAAAAAATACAATTTACAAAGCACAATTTATTAATTATAGTTAAAATAATTATAGCACTAGAAAAATTTTAACGTTTAGGAATGTGTATTTACTTCGTAAAAGTAAATAAAAGAATCAAATCATATTCAAAGGAAAAGAAGTCTTCCCCTACCTGGTTCGTTTGCTTGAAGTTGTGCTGACAGGAGGAATGATATTTTGATAAACTTCCTTTGCCATCTGCCTTGCTTTCGAGTTATAACCTTCTTTGTGCATGATAGTTTTCAAGCTGATAACCATTCCTATTTCCTCTCTCATTTTGGAACGGTTTGGTTGAAAGTCAGACAAGAACTTCAAAGCCTATAGAAAAGGAGATGATAATATAATAAAATTATACGCGAACTTCCAAGTTTAATACTGAAAAGATAAGTTTGTATGCGCACCTCCAATGCTGTAACAACTACGTTTACATCTTCGTTGTCGAGAAATAAGACCAGTCCTGCAAGGCAACCTTGATCCTATAAAAAATAAGGAAACCATTAATGTCCTTTAAAGCTAGATGACAAAACAAACATGGACGACGGAGAATCGTGCACATTAATGTCTTATCTCGTACTTTAACAATAGTTGCTCTGTTTTGTGGATCAGCAGCTAAGTTCCTAAGGTGTTCAACTACCCCTAGAGCAGTCATAATGTTTTCTTAACGCAATTGTCTACCAAAAAAACTCTTGCTCGGCACAAAGTCAGAAATCGTTTCTCTCAGTACTTCCAAAATGTCGACTTCCACATGCGCGTGTTCAAACCAGCCGCTCTTTAATCTGATTGGTTAAAAGTCAAAAACGCGGAACTCTGATTGGTCAGTTTTGGATGCTGTCCATAACAACAAAATTTTTAAAAAACTCACCCGGTCATGTGCTGAGTTGGTTGATCGTCTTGGTCTTCTTCTTAATCTCCTGCAGTCCTTTCTGCAGCGTTTTATCTCGATTTTAGACGTTTAAATTAGTACCTTTATGAAATGGATACTGCTCTTGAAGTCATGAGAATAATCCTGGAGTATTTTGGCTGGGATGGAAACGAAATCGAAGTACGTTTTTTTATGTAATGATTCCAAGTGCATGTGAACAGTCTTTCAAACATTTTAAATTTCCATTATTGATTCTCATGTTTTATATTTCAGGAGTTGTTTTATAATCGAAACAGGAGGTTTATGAACCGCAGAAGAAGCATCGTTCGACGAATAGGCAGAGAGTTGTCTCGTTATCAGATCAAATTGTTCACCAAACGCAGCATAGTTCGCGAGATTGGAAGTCGACTACCCTTGAAACCGTGTAAAAGGCCCTATTTTGAGGTAAATTGAAGCAAAGCAGATAAGCTCAGTTCGTTACATGTCCCTATAGATTATTAAACTGTAGAAGGTTCCTCTAATTTACACTGTCCGATCGTAGACAAGAGAGATATGGGAAGAGAACAACACACAGGCTAAAAAATCTTGTAAATATATCATTCCCACCTCCTTCGAAAAAATCAAGAAAGTTAAAAGAGATTGTGTTTAAGACCCCGGGGGGAACTCTTAAGGTGTCCAGTATCAAAAGGTCTACAGCGGGAGCAGCGGGAGCTTTTGCGTTAGGGTATTTAGCAAAAAAAATCTATGACACAATATATGTGTTGTTTTAGAATTGGTAACTCTAACTAGGTGTCTAGGTGAACTTTTGTCAAGCCCTCACAGGATCTTGCTATCTCTTTGGGGTTCAAAAGTCTCATTTATATGGGAGTCCCCCCCCCCCTCCACCTTAAACCCATCAATGAGATTCGAAGAAAGGCAGCATATGTGGAAGTCTCCCTAAGGGGTTGATTTTTTTTTAATTTTCCAGCTAAGTCTTAACAGAAACGAGCAAGAAAATTGTGAGGAGATTGAAGGTAAGCCAATATCCCAAGTACTGATGGCATCTTTGGCCGATGTTGGCTGGATAAGTGATGATGACAACTTATTGTCTGAGCCTTTCCCCGATGAGGAGGAGATAATTGAAAATGAACACAGAAGTCTAGAAAAGGAAATGGAGACAAAAACAGTCTGTGAACAACCAACTGTTGCTGTACAGGAAAACACACCAAGCAACGAAGCTATGCAAAAAATTTCTGCTTTGGAGAATGAGTTACAGAGATTAAGAGCTCAAATAGCAATGATGATTGTTACAACCCCGCAAAATCAAGCTACTCCATCCACCCCAGTGGGGGCACCAGCTCCTCCTCCCCCTCCACCACCACCTCCTCCACCACCGACACCCATGTCAACACCTTTGAAGCCAGTTTCACAGATCATAAGAGAGGTAAGAGGCCTACAGTGACACAGTGTTGTTTGGTTAGTATATATACTGATTTGGTAAATGAATGAACTTTCGGACTGCAGCCAAACAAGCCATAAATTTGTACACTTTCTTCTAACAGAACAGAGCAAAAAGGTTGTCACTTGCACCAGGGGCAGGAATTAGTGAACATTCTCCTGGATGCACTTTGCCAAACATGGCAGATGTCCTGAAGGGACTGGGGAAAGTGAAACTGAGATCTGTTGAGAGGTAAATACAGTCAATCAATCTTTAGTGTTATTACTAAAATATCTTTGGTCTGGGCTGCACATGTGAGCTGTGTGTCAGACTTAGTGGGGCTGTGGTGTATCAAAGGCCTTATAAGCTTGATGGCTTTCCAGAATATATGTAAAGGACTAATTAACAATTAGACCCAAAACCCACAAGGGCTACTGTTCAATAGCCCATGAGGCGAAGCCGAATGGGCTATTGACCCGTGGCCCTTGAGTGCGAAGGGTCTAATTGTTTTAGTATCACCCAACTAGTTGGACAGAAAAAGCAATAATAAAGTTAGCAAATGCAAGTTGAAGAAAGATTAATTTGGGAAGAAAATGAAAGAATTTCGCTACTCGATGTCTATTGCTAATAATATAATAGTCCTCTAGTAGTATAGCCAATCAAAATGCAGGATTTGCATTAGTCCACTAGTTGGGTGATACTAAGTAAAATTAGTGTTAATGATACATTACCGCATAACACTTTGTAACTACATTTCTCTAGATCGCCAGGTGGTACACCCTTGAGAAAGCCCCCCATCACCAACAATGACAGTGACCCAGCTTCAATCATTGCACAAGCCCTCAAGAAAAAATTTGCACACAGAAGACAAGAGGCTAATTCTCCAGGTACACTATATTGCATGAGAATTATAAGCCTACAGAGCAGGGTTCAGATAGTATACTGGAGGGGTGCATGAGGCAGAACATGTTTGGAGTTCCATCAGCTAATTGTACCCTTTACTCTAATACCTGCTTGGCACTGGGAGATCAAAATAAAGGTCTCTTCACTTGAAAGCAATGTAGCTTAAACAATGATGTAAGGCTCAAGGTTAGAGCTAATCAAGGTCACATGTTTTTTTCCTTGGAAGTTGACTGCTACCAAGGTACTGTTTTAGATAACACAGGCTCAAATCAGGTTAACTTATTGTAATCAGGAGCTCTGCTTTTAGGCTTGGCTAAATCTATAACATTAATTTCATGTTATTGTTGATGGAGTGTGAAAAAAAAGCAGATAGTAGATTCACAGTCACATATCACTAAATACATGTTTTTTTTTTATCTCTTGTACTGTAGATGCCAATAAGGAAAACAACAGTCCAGGATCTCCATTTGGCACACCGCCATCAAACTCCAACAGATTTGTACCGGTAAAACAGAAAAAAAATACTACCGGTATTTCATAAACACAAATCACAAATAGAACCTGTGCTATCCTAAAATACAACTTTGATGGTTCATTGCACAATCTTTCTTCCCTAGGTTCACTGGCTCTCTGTAACTTTACTTCTGCTTGCTACCCGACTCAAGCAATAAGCATCCAACAGAAATCATTTGCTGAATTTCAAGGTGTAATTCGACCACTCAAACTTTTCTAATTTTTTTTTCAGTTTGGACCCCACCTGCTGAAGGCAACAAACAAGAAACGACGTTCAAGTACTGGATTGAATGGAACAACAAAATCTAGTCCACTAGTCGGCGTCTGCTGACTGACTGAGAATATCTATTAACAATTTACATGGATCTTCAATATATTAGTGTTATAAAGAGGAATTCATTTTTTTTTTACCAAAAGGTTGCGTTTTGTTGTGACAAGAATGTCATATGATTCCAGCTCCAAACTTTTTTAGTTTAGAGGGTTTGAATTTATTGCTCTGCCTGCCCCAGGTTTGTAACAAATAATTAAGAGAAAGGGCATTACCCTCCTACCAACATATTAATTGAAACGGACAGTAACAGTTTTAATTTCAAGACAGCAAGACTTTCTACCCACAGACACGTGTGAATTGTACATACCAAATATTAACTGGTGGGGATTTAAGTTGACACAACTGATAAACCAGTAAGTTATAATTAAAACACTTTGCTGCTTACAAGCAGTGTAAATAGTATCACTACTAACAGCCTGGTAATTGATTTTTTTAACTTCTCCTTCTTTTTTAGTGGAAACAAATCAGGACTGGGTTGTTCGAAGGGTGGAAAACACTATTCACCAGATAATCACTATCCAGTGTATAGAGTGGTTTGTTTTGTTAACAGTTATCCATTGGATAGCAATTTATCCATTGGTTAGTGTTATCCAGCCTTCAAACAACTGGGGCCAGGTTAGACAGGTTGTCAGAGTCTCCTCGCCTGAGAAGACAAAATCTGGAAAAAAGCTTTGAACCTACATTTTAAAATATTTGAATCACATATTAAGTTGTAAATATGAAATAAATTTTAAAATTGCAAATGGTAAAACCTTGTGATCTTTGTCTCAGAAACA
>Ga0126337_10000288_pt1 | contig 23334 bp, 9 predicted proteins | sample DipCmetagenome_FD_92527 | JGI IMG/M metagenome (GOLD analysis project Ga0126337, IMG submission 92527) | Coral microbial communities from La Bocana,Puerto Morelos, Mexico - Diploria C A metagenome | ecosystem: Host-associated > Invertebrates > Cnidaria > Coral | place: La Bocana,Puerto Morelos...
GTAATTCCACAACGGCCTTCTCTTGTTCTTCTTTCAGAATAATCTCCTTCTTTTCTCTCTGTATATTTAGCAAATTCAACGCCTTCTCAATACTTTCCTTCGTCTTCTCCATTTTTGTTGATGTCGTGACAATATCTGAGCGTCACGTCGCGTCTGACAGAAGTTCTCTCTTGGGAGAAATATCGATTAAGATTTGATTGATGGGTCACCGCTCTTAGCCAATGGAAATAGTAGTTCGCTGGCGAACTTACTATTCAAAAAAGCATAGTTTTAGAGCAGGCAGGAATTCAACTAGACTCCTCCCCATTCTTCTCGTGACCTGAGCGGCTTTTTGCACTCGCGTTCGGGACCGAAGTTCGCGCGGGTACCCACTCCCGCCGGCTACGCGGGCTAACAGTTGAATTTCATCAGTAGCCTGTCACCAGGATTGAGCAACTTTAAGACCACATTAAGTGGTATTTTCATTACCTTTTTTAATTTCCTTTTTATTACTTTTAAATTGCCACAAATTGGTTATGGACCACCAATCACAAACAATTTTGTACAGTTTGTTAGCAACAGGTAGCTTGATATTGTAAGTCATTCAACAAGTAAATAAATGGAAAACACGACCATGGATTATCATACAGAAAATCCCAACTAATCTTCAATTGACAGCTTGGTTATTTTCTTGTAAAGTAGCAATGTGGATGAAGAGAGCAGTGAAAAAAAAGACTTCTTGCTAGATAAAAATAATTCACTCTGAAAAAATGTTGCTTTTGGGTATTTGACACATTTTTTTTTGTGGTTGACTTTGTGGCGCTATCAGCTTGACCAATTTATTTTATGCTTAAGATAGAAAGCTTGGTGATCTTGCAGATTTCAGTATTTTTAGGCTGGCATCTTTGTAATGTTATTGTCTTAGTAAGAATGACAATCCAATGACTGATCTAGATATAATATGATGAATTTCTTGATAAAAATAATTGCAGTTTTGAAGTAAATCATTACAAGGGCTGTGGAGTGTACTTTGATCTTAATGCACAGGAAAACTGCTTGATACTAATTTGCAATTTGCTGCAATAATTTGCAGCATTCTTCTCAACTCTGTCCTCTGGCACAACAAAGTTAAGCTACCTGTTTCAACAGTGTTGTTTTACAATTCTGTTTTATGATGTTTGCAAATTCCTCAATCAGTTAGTAATAATGTGGTTATCCTCTCTTTTGTAAGGCAAAGCCCTGCACATGTTGTAACAAGATGTTTGCATCAAGCAAGGGTTCACATGTGATGTGTTTCAAGTCCTTTTTGACTCAGCATGTACATACAATGTCTCTATATCAACCCCATGAAACAGTTTGTGTGGTCCTCATTTTGAGTACAACAATAGCAGGGGTTGTGCTTGGCACAATTTACTGATAACAGACCCAAGTTCAAGATATTTTAAACCTTGCATTACCACATGTTTCAGACGGGCGGTATCTATTGGCAATATTTGGCTTGATTGATGTTTATACGTAGAAACTAAAATAATATTAGTCTCAGAGGAGGCAAAGGAACCTAGGAAACATTTAATCTGGGTTCAAAAGAAACTTACCTCCTAGAGTTTAAACTTTTCTATATATAGTGATTCATTTCATCCCGAATTATTAAAAGATAACATTTCCTGTCCGGAAAACACTTAATACTTCTTTAATTGGCCACTGGGTATGACACGCATTACATCTGCTTTTTATTTTCTCTCGTCACGAAGTGAGGTCTGGCTAAAGCTGGAAAACAACAATCTCAACGTACTGAATTCTGGTCAAAATAAATTCATATGACGGTTATCATAAATCTCTGTTTTCAAGAGATTTGTTTGGTGAGTTGATCGGGATCTCAGATTTGTTTACAAGAACTCTACAAAGGACGATTTAGCGAACACAATACAGCCCCACTGTAATTAGCGCGGTGCGGTATCTTGCGGTTTGTAAAAAGTGTTCCCGTGATGATCTTTAGAAGAACCCCATGCGTTGCAATGCTATAAATTTCCCACGACATTCTCACACAAAGATCAACACTTCAAATGTACAAAGCACTCGAAGTTCATAAAAACAAACGTTAGCTTAATAGCACACTTACCGCCATTTTGAAGTCTGTCGTACGGAACGAGAAAGTCTTTGGGAATAAATCCTTCAAAACCTTTCACATTTTCCACCCAGTACCAATCTTTATCGTCCTTGTTTAGCACACGAACTATATCTCCTTTCTGAGCGTTAATATCGTTCTCGTCGCAAGCAGTAAACTCAAATCTGACAACGTAATCACCAAAATCATTTTTCTTAAAATTAAACGCTGGTGTCGGGTCCGTTTGTACTTGTAGTGAGTCGAGGAACGAAGCGTTGCGAAAATTATTCCGTTGAAGACCTCTTTGTTTCTCTTTCCTTTTCTCGTATTCTTCCTCTGGAACACAGTACGTAAACGGTACAAATCCTTCTTTACCATCGTTAGTTATAATATAGATCCAGTCTGTTTCTTGGTACAAAGCTTTGACATGTTGTCCTCGCTTTACAGCGACCTCGTCTTCGACACAAGGGATGAAGTCGTGTAACACAACCATTTTGCGAGGTTCAAATTCAATTTCGGCGTCTTCTTCCTCCTTGCCTACCTCCACAAGAGAGTCCACGCTGTTGCTGCCGGTGATCCGACCCTTAGTATTTCCATTTGGAGTGGTATCTTTTTGTTCTTCATTTCGATACCCTGTCAAAGAAATTGACAAGCGGAGTGAAACGATCGTGTAAACAAAAACCTCATAAACGGTTTTCAAACACTACCCGAAGCTGAACCTGACTACTCACGTTTTCTCCGTCTCCTTGGAATTCTCATGGGGCAGAAAAAAGCCATGGTGAAATAAAACTGCCGCGAAAAAACTGAAGAAGAGCGAACTCTTTAACGCCGATTAAAAGAATGCGTGTTGATGTGTGAAGTAAATGAGGTTGATGGCACTCTGGGAAGTGCCTTTGTCTCACCGTCCCATGGGACTTTGGGAGTTTTTCCTATGGGAGGGGAGGGAGGGTAAGAAACTAGCAGCCAAATGTTCTACGAAGAACTTTGAGTCCAGTTAACTTACTCAGCTTATCCACGATATTAGACATAAAATAAATTTCACAAAGCTTGGTCTTGTCAGATCATAATGTTTTTTGGAAATAGGTGCAGCTACAATTTTGGACAGAATGAAACAAGAAATAAAACCACACCTCCCCCCGAATCAATGATGAACTCGTGCTACAACCAAAACCATTGGTTTCATCATTGAAATGGGGAGAGGGATGGTCTTCATTTTTCATTTGTTTTGTCCAAGATTATAGGTTATTCAAGATTTTACCGTTATGTGAGCTCGTGAGTTACTGGCTATCTTTCTACGTAAAAAGAAGAACTTAGTATTTTATCCTCAATTTCTCTGATCAAGAGAAACCAGCTGCCTTTTTTTCTGAAATGGACGAATTTTCTGGAAACTTAAGCGCGGTGTAGGAGGTCTGACAGGTTAAGGAAGGATCTCATCTCGGATCTTTACGTGCAATTATTTTTCCATTATTCTTCTGCGGGAAGGATATGGAGGGCAAGGAAGACGGCGGAGAAATATCAAACAATTTATACAAAGCAATATAAATGAGTTAAAAGAAAAACAAATTACACAAGAGCCGAATTATATTGTGTTAGAAGAAATTCGTGCTAATATTCTATTTTCATCGTCAGTACCTTGTTGTCTGACTTTCTCTTCACCTCTATACTAATCACGTTCTGCGGCGTTTCTCTTTTCGGCACCTTCAATATTTTTTTGATATTCCTGACACTCCTCTGCTCAAAATATTCCGTTAGTATCATTGCGAGATTGATCACCAGCGTCAAGGAAAACTCGCCCACAACAACGAATCTGGAGAACTCGGAAATCGAATCTATATCATTGGCGGTTAAGTAGTTGAGGTCGGTGTCTGTAAAGTTTTATTATGACGGTAGCGCTATGCTACGCGAGGGCGCGCCGTTAAAACACGAAAAGACGCAATGATGAAATGGCGTTACGTGTAAGAGTTGTCTTTAAGGGCTAACCCTTACACTTATTGAGAGCTAACCACTGTTAATGGAGTCAGTGACTAACCTAAGCGCTATTTAGGCTAATGGCAGTGATATAAATAGTTTCATTTCGTCATTTCGTGGTTTAAGCACGCCCTATGACTGTGATATACTAGCTTTCGAGGCCACCAGCAGCTTCAAAATAGGTTTCGGGATGCAAAAAGGGATTACTCCCGTCTGTAATGCCGGTTAGAATAAAACGATATTGAAATTATAAAATAGAATCGATTTTGTTCTGGTAATCAAATATTATTAACATAACAGTGTTGGCAAACAGCCGGAGCAAAGAAATATCCCCATGATGACAGAGCGACCAGTAAAGGGCCTGTAGAAGAGGATAATTACCCGAGCTTCCGCAAGCAAGCCCCGAGTCATAAAATACAAGCGACTGCTTGTTTTTTCGCTCACTCCTCGTGAACCACGCAGTATACATAACTATGTGTTTTGTGAAGGACTGTTTTGAAAAGAATCACACCTAATACGTTCATCGATCTCACATACCGTGAAATATGTCCATCGTTTTCGGAACGGGTTGGTCGACGAATTATATTCGGCTTGAAAGCCTGCTAAATAAAGTTCAGGCTCGTTCTCACGAGATTACAAATAAGCCACGTACGAGTCAACTACAAAAACGCTGTAAAATAACTTTAAATACTGACTAAAAACAAACTATGATACTGAGGCGAACAGCTCAGATGCTGAAAAAAATCAAGAATTGTTGTAAACAGAATTTCGAAGATGAGGCAAACAACATGCAATTAGACAAAGAGGACACTCAATGAATCAACTTAAAAAGTAGTAACTCAGTCTTGTGTTAAAATATCCTGATTCTTTTATTTGTTTTTATTGTATTCAATAAGCTTATGATAAAGTACGATTTAATATTGCGGTACGAAGCCCGAGTACACACTCTTGGGCGTCCAGTTTTTCCCAAAATGCACTCCTAACAAAACAACAAAGAAGTCGTTTCTATGAGCGCTTATCTGAATTTCGCAAGGTCCGCAAGCCGCTCTCGGAAGCAACTACAAGAGACCTCAACATGAGCTTCTCCGAGCATTTTAGAATAAGACAATTACAGGTGACTTATATTAGTGTCAATTCTTGACTAACGTATTCTCTCTTACTTTCTCTAGTAGCGTCTCTGCACACACTTAACTAAAATGAAAATTAACTCTGAGGGCCCTAACGTGGCAGACTTGATGGAGATCTATGTGTATACCCTTTTAAATGGTACAGGTGACACGAATGAACCAGTCTAGCTAGGTCACTGCAGTTAAGCATTATAAAACGCGAGATGTGCCTTGGTTTTATTAACACTATTTATTTTCGCGTTTTATTTCAGGTCTTGCCCCTTGCGAGAATTACTTGGCGTTGAGATATATTAGTCATAAGCTCTTGTATTGATTTAACAAGCACAATGTACGCAACATTACAAGTGACGCAAAGATTTTAAAAGCACCTACGTCACCGAACTAGGCACATCTTTCTAAAGTTTGTCTTTTTTTTCAAGCCTGCCGTCCCACAATCTTGGCAAATCTAGCCATTTCTATTTCTTTCATTTTACCTCTCCGTTTCTTCTGGCTCAGTAACTCTCGTATTATTCTAAATATTTTATGTAATTGTTCTTCTGATCTTAAAATGATGCTGATAAACATGTGTACATATAGATTCTGTTTATGGCTGCCAATATTTCACCGTTGTTGTTGTTAGTTCAAATTAATTTCTTGTGTGTTCCATACCATCCGCATTTGAGTCTAAAACGCAAAGATAGAGGTATCGTGCATATATTCGTTTTTGGAGATTTGGTGATCAGGAAAGAATAAAAACACATGCAAGCCAAAAAAGTAAAAACTGAATACTGTGTATCAAGCCAGCATTGGCCGCGCGTGGAAAAGCTCCCAGCTATCACCCTTGCGCGGCTTCTCGCGTGTTTTCTGTCGAATGATTACGCACGACGGACTGAGAAAATAGAGTGGCTGCTCTATAAAATCCACTTTCTTTCACTGTCAAAAGTATACACGCCAAAACCTTAAAATGTGTTTGATGGTTTACTTTGAGATCTCTCAAATAATGGATTGTATCTGAAACCGAAACTAAATTGTAACTTAGAACAAACAATAAACCCACCCCACCGGAATCGAACCCAGGCCACATTGGTGGGAGGCGAGCGCTCTCACCAGTCTATCCATGTTCCCCTAAATAGCATAACATTTTGAAAGCAGTTATAGGTTATCGACGATGACGTTGTTTTTCTGGAAACAAAACGGTATACGTAATGTGGTTATAACATCCCTGTTGCCGATGTTATGACAACGTCAGTGAAATAAACGGAAAATTAATTAAGTGAAGCAACTAAGAGAAGCTTTTACCTGGACATGATCGATTAAAAATTCCCACAAATTTTACGTAATATGAATTATTTTAGAATCTTTGGAAGCAGAACACGTCAATAACTATGAAATTAAAAAAAGCGAAAATAAGAATGGCCGATGCGAGCTCTTCACATTTCTTCTGTTTTTTTTTTTTGCGGCCTGTATCTGACGGGTGTACCTACGTAGTGGTAAGTTTTTCAAAAATTTAATAAGAAATAACTGCAAAAAAAAAGAAAATCATCGTTACTCAGTAGAATGGCTGTTAAAAACATTTGACACACTAGGAGCAGCTGTCTGACATTTTCTTCAAAAGCTTTGTAGGTATATTGTAGCTAATATGTTATACTGATTTTCTAAAAGCCATTTTACCAGTAAGTTATCAAATTAAAAAAAGACTATTTTTTATGTTGTTATCAGAAATAGATTCTTCAAGCTTGCTTTTAATTAATTTTGTCTTTCACTTCAGGAATATTTATGATACAAAAGACGAATATGTTAAATACCTCAAAGACAAACATTTTTTTTAAGCAACTGTTGTGATAAAAAAAATTAAGCCACTCAGTATTGAAGTGGCCTTCTAAAATTGACGACAAAATGGTAGAAAGTGAAAACTAAATAACAACGGCCAAATCAATAGAAAACATAAATATTGAGACCCTAGAATCAATCTATCAAACATCCAAGGCCAACCTCAAATTTGAAAAGGAATAAAAAAAACTATTTTGGGGAATCTTTTATACAAGGTTGACCTCTAGATATCTCCTTTTGAGAGATATTTTGTAACTTTAATTTTTGTTATCTCTTCAATAAAGTGTTGTGTTATATGGTATTGTATTGTAAAACGAAACCAAACTGAACAATCTAATAACCTGTTTCATGCGGGGTGCGTTTAAAAAGCGCACTGTAGCTTAGTCAAGAACAAAATGAAAGCAATTCAGTTGAACACGAAAAATGTTTTTCATAGCGAGTACTTTCACATTAACATATACTTAGCAGGGAAGACAATTATAGAATCTTTCTGCTTAATGTGGATTTTTGGGGGCTCAAGGCTGACAGCTGCATTGCATTCAAATAATGTTCGTCACAGCCCTGTCATAAATTTTTAATATACAAATATCGAGCCAGTGACTCACTGACGTTATTTAGTAGCAAGAAAAATGATTGAAAAATCTCTCTGAATCATTAACATGGTTCATTTTTGGCAGTAGAAACCAAAAACAATAAATATATTTTTCCTTGCATTTAGTCCACATTATCTCTTCCTTAAATTTTGATCACATGCATTTTTTGGCGTCAAATGGAGGCTACTGTTTATAGTTGCGCACTACCAATGAACAGTCCAATACATTGTTACTGGGGCAATATTTGTTTTAAAAAAGAAAGCGTTTCGTGTTTAGAGTAAAAAGGAACAATCATGAGCCGGCAGAGAAAAGTCGAGAAATGAGGCGTTTCTTTATCGGGATCAGGGGCCCATCACGTATTTGACTGATAGCTACTGAAGAACTGAGCAGTACCTTATGTGTCCCATGGTGCAACAAGAACCGATTATGACGAACTCTGAATTATGCAAAATTTGCCTAAAGCTGATAACTAAGGTGGAATCTCAACTGATGGCTCAGCTGAGAAATCGGTGAAAATTTTTAGCTCCGTTTTCTAAGCAGTTCTTCAAATTCTCAAATAGACACTTTGTATGAGATTATATTTTATAAGAATATCAAGGATGAATATTTTAAAAATAAACTCGAATCTGAGATTTTGAAAAAAAAATTTGTGCTGCAAATTGTAAATACAATAAGATGCATTAGTTTCTTCCTTTCTCCAAACGGAAAAACTATCCAAAACCCGCCATTTCAGCACTGGTCGTATGTTCGATGCTATTAACATTTCTGCAAGAATTAAGCTAAGTATTATTTCGGAACTTGCGCGCATAACAAGAGGGCTCAATAATCTATAACAAACACAAGTGCATCATTCACTTATTGTGGCCAATATTTATAATTCGACATATCTCTTGTTTATCGTTAATGCGTGGTCCCCACCATTCGCAAACCATGTTTATGTCAGCGATTACGTAATATACACCTTTTTTAAGAATATTGTTTTTTTTCGGTCCAAGGTAAATATCTTGTTTTTCTGTCGATTTTAGGCGGAAAATATTTTTGACTAGTCTTAGGTTATGACATATGACGTTCATTTTATTGTTTTGTAGGCGGTCAAGTCATTTTGGAGCTCACTACTGCAGGCAATAAATCGTGATCTTTTCAACGCAAAATTATGATATTCAGTTTTCAACATATCAGCATCGGTTTTATCTCTAAATGAAATTTCTTAAAAATTTGGTAAATCTCAGCATCAGTATTCTTATGTAATGATCTATGTAAGTTAACAGTTACCAGAGAAGGAAACAAAAACGCGATAAGAGAAAATTTTCTCTTAAGGCGAGCAACCTTGTGACTTGAGAAAGAGAAGGGACTGGGACATGCATGGGTTTACACGTTTCGAGAAAATCAAGAAACCCTCACTTTGAGGTCATCACGAACGTCATTTTTAAATACGTGTGAGCATGGGTTATCTCTATATACAAGAGCTTCTCCTATGTTCACCAGTTTTTTTACCCAGCTCTTTCCGTACAAAAAGCCTTTCAACACCTTGAAATATCTTTACCGGTGTCTCGACCTTAGCGCTTTGCAACTTGCTTCCAAATACGTATGGGCTAAATAACGACCGAATCTACAACCGCCGGCGTGAGGTGAATACACTTAGCAAAAAATAAATACAAGTTATTTATTTAAAAGTCTAAATATTTTTTGTGTCCCTTCTTGTCGGCATTTTTACAGCGAATCTCAAACGAATTCCATTTACACCTTCAATTTCTTAGCACCATTGTGTTTTGTTGTAAACTAGCTGCTAAGACGGAATAACCACTAAATTAACATGCATAAAGACCAGCTAGATTTGCGGTCAACTTTTGTGATGTGGGTTTAATGACCAGAACATTGTTTCGCTTTTTCTTTTTAATTTTTTTCTTGGTATTTTAAGCTTGAAACATTTGAAGCTAAGCTTTCGGGTAACAGTAATGAACTAAATGGTCTTTGAAATGAGCTTCAAATTTAGGTAAAGAGTCTCTTTCAGAGCGACAAGCCAGTTGGACAATAAATCTAATCCCTAACTTCGGACTTATTTATTTCAAGAATGCTAGCATTTTATGGTGTGTGGGCCTGCGATTATATCTTCTTGTCCTCATAAGACATATTGCACAAAGAGATTTTCTTGATTAACAAAATTGCAAAACACAATCTCTAAGCGATCAAAAATTGCTAAGAACATTAATTAACATGGAGAAAATAACTTAGAGTCAAACATTGTCACTCTTATTTGAAAGCCTTCAATTTTCACCTCAATCTTGTCTCTGATTAAAATCATGGTTCAACATGCAACGAAAGATGATTAAGAACAATAGCTTTCATTGAAGAGAAAATAAACGATAACATTTTTGAAAAGAATTACATATCATGCGTGCGTAAAGAGCAAATGTACATTAGCTTTGACACCTCGTCTATACAAAATGAAAAGTGCCAAATGTAGGCGGGAAAATAATTTTTTCTTTCAGAAAGGTAATTTTGCATTCATGTGTATTAGGTATTGTTTCAAACAAAAGGCTATTTTCTACCTGCTTTTTGCTGTGGTTTCAGAACGATTTCTGATGCATAAGCACTCAAATAAATATGCGTCAGGTTGTGTCTTCGAGTTAAGCCCATTTTTACAAGGCCGTGACTTGCTCTGAAAAGATGAACAAAGGGTCAAAATGGCTTATCGAGAACATTTGTTTTGTTTTAGTTTATCACCTTCATGTTATATGCGGCGCCAAGCAGCTGTTTGCACCAGTGTTGTCCAGTTACGGTTTCAAACTCTCGTATTTAGGAGAGTGGAGATCTTGCATGAAAGGCTGGAGTTCCTGCATATACGGCTAGGTGAGGCACATGTAAAATCCACTACAGAAAGGTTTGTACTTTTAAATTTGTTTTCAAGCTGCCCAAGCTATATTTAGATCTAAATATTGGTTCAGGAGTTACATTTCAACAAAGTTTGAGAGATATTTGTCGATATAGCTACACGATTGTAGCATGTAAGCTCTGTCAATCTAGGTTGGCGTGAACGAACAAAAAATCTTCCTGCCCCCACCAGAAGACAGGCTCATTTGAAACAATGTCGAGGAAGTAATTTGAAACTTTTCTCGTCGATTTTCTCCTCATGTCGATCTTTAAAATCATGGGTTCTACTTTTGTATTTAGGTAAATAATTCAAAACCTTTTTATTGAATTTGTAATAACAAAAATAAACTAATATAAGCTTTGATTTGATTTCCGGCAAAAATCAATAACGATCAATATACTTTTGTTGTCGTTCTTTGAAGTAATGTAATTTTCGTTGGAATTGTTAAACTCCACTAGGTTATTTACTCAAACGCTCAAAACAAACGAGGTTACATAATCAGGATTAAATATGTCTTTGATCAAGGCAACAAGTTATGATAATAATCATTTCAGAGTTTTACCTCTAGATCTTGCATAATCAGTTTGAAAATATGTATGAATTTAGCGTCCATCAGTTTTAAATATGAATCAGGAAGCGTCGTACAAACTATCATTCTTCTTCTAATCTCTGACTTTCATAAATACCGTTGATAAATGAAAAATACAGTACGGTACAGTCTCTGTTGCATTGCCTGCTAACATTGACATTATAGGAACCAGTGATTTATAATTTTAACCCAAACAGGCAAAAGCCGAGCACGTTGAAGTCTTTGGGTCCCTTAGAGTTTCTCCATGATATGATAGAAATTTGGAACATGTAGCTACACTGCTGTGTTAATTGATAGACGGTTGTTTCTTCGTGAAACTAAAAATAGATACTGTTTTCTTTGCATTCAAATGTTCAAATCATTTACCGGCATTTAAAAATATGTTATATTCGTAACAACGTATTAAAAGCTCCGCTATTGAATTCCATCAGAAACCATAGACGGTAGATCTTAACATTTAATCGTAAGAATCACTTCTATGCAAGAACTTTTCTTCACTGATTGTCATAATAAGGTGGTTAAGGTCCGGGCAAACGCTGCAGTAATAAAAGCGATATAAGCGCAATATATTCTTACTCTGCGGCGAGTACTGATGCTATAAGTTTCCCGCGATGCCACAGGATCGTTCCCTTTTTATCGACCTTCACCCTTAATTGTGCGACTGGCCTTATGGGAATGTTAAGACTTGCACTGCACGTTCTTCACCGAGGAAATGTTAGGCCGTGCAACATGAGGGAGCGACTCTACTTCTGGGAAACGTGTGGCTCGTAACAGCGTTCCCTGCGACAATTTGAAGACAAAAATTGTAGGAAAAACTTTTAAAATAATGATTAATGTTCGTATTTTTATCAACTCTATCAATCAGCTAATAGGACATTTGGGTAATTATGCCTGTCAAAATATGGTTGCCATGGTGATCTATAGTGACAGGCAGTTCGACATTATGCATTTAATCCTGATCCCAGGGAAAAGAGTTTGTTTTGTTTTCCCGAGAATCTTGCTGTTTTCCCGGGACGAACTGATCCATCTCTGAGTTTTTTTAATGGCCTTTAATGCCATGTTATGCCTTTAGATCCCTGCATGATAAATGTTTAAGACTGCGCGGTAGGATTTCGTCTCAATTGGTTTTTCCTAATGATCTCTCAACGAACTCACTATGATAAAAATCTCTTTTTACGCTTATTTAGGCGAGACGTGCCGTCCAATCCAATTAAACATTATTTTAAAAAGACCTGGAGAAAATCCAAGTTTGAATTGCATTGTTTATTGTGTCTAAACTGAGTGCGTATTGATTGCGAAACTGTAATGGCGTCACGTCTTCACTGTTCCAGTGGCAGCTGCTTTCATCATTAAATTAGAAGCATTTTTCAAAATTGCAAAGGCCATCTGTGACATATTTCCAAGTATTTTTATGTCGCTGAAACCGACGACTACAGACTACAAACCGAAGACGAAGAATTCGATTTTATAAAATAACTAGAACATAAAAAATGACCCGGGAATAATTCATGTGTGTAAAATTAATGTCATGTAAAAGGTAAGTGCTTATGTCTTGTATGGAAATGACATTTTCTGACCTCTAAGTACTCCCATTTGTCAATTATAATACCTGGTATAATCACAAAACTAGTTGTTTTGAAACCTTGCATACTCTAAAATCTTGAAAGAAAATCTTAAATCTTAAAAGAAAAAGTTATTCATCCCTCGTACGGAAGTTTCAAGAACAATTTTAAAACGGTGCTTTGTGGAGCCGTTCAACTGAAACGGTTCCTTCAAGAGCCATCTCAAAAAGAAACCTGTCTTCGGGCGCTGTCTTAAGTCGCGGCTCTGATACTTTGTCATTGTTTTGTTAAAATTAATAATTAGGAATGAAAATTATATGTTCAGTCGTGGAGTTCGACGATGCACATTTAACGGATCTGGGCTTTTCCAAAACAGGATACCTATATCCTTATATTATTTGACTTTAAGTCACTTTTGGCGAGGCAAACGTCATAATGACCTAAAAGCTTTGAAACTTTAACAAATGTTTTCTCCCAATTGCGAACCATGAGCAATTTACCCGAAAACCTCCGGCTAGCGCCATTTACAAGCATTGCGTTTGCATTGGTTGGTTCGGGCTTGCATCGAGCCTTGAAATAGGCAATGAAGTGATTTCTTTGTAGCTTTGATTAGCTAATGTGCTTACGGCAAATAACTAGCAAATTATTTCTCCTTTGCAACTATATTCTTTCACCTAAAACTTAGCTTAAGTTTATAAAATAGTGTGGAAACTCTTACGACACCGATACGCCCGTACGCCTGACTTTTTACCAACAGGTACTTTGTTCATGCGAAGGGTAGGTTGGAATTAGATGGCTAATTTACGCTATAATGTTGTCCCTTTTACTCTCGTTGATGCAAAGTATAACGCAAAAGATTTTTTATTTTATTGTTCAGTGTGATCACATGCATGCACATACTTTATTTATTTAAAAACCTGAAGCTGCAAACCGTGAACAATGATCTTTTTTAGATTGAACGTTGGATCACACAGGAGATCCAGTCAGCCAAACTAGAAAAGTAAAACGATGACAGGTCAAAGACTACTGCAAGGCTGACATAACGTTGTGTATAAAAGTAATACTTAAACACGGTAAAATATTAAAATCGTAAAATCTTCAGCGCACATAATAAAAGTAAAAAAAAAATAAATTCAGTTATAAGTAGACTGTTTTACAAGATTGCCGTGTGGGTGCCTTACTGACAGTTGTTGTAACGTTGGTCTATTTCCCTTTTAAAACTTCCAAGAAAGTCTAATTTCCCCAAATCGACTTGTAGGACATTTTTTGCAGTATTGTTCGTGCGCGGCAAGCCTGGTTTGATCTCTGAATTTATTAGATTATACGACGTTGTACTTCTGATGCTAAATATGTTTTGCTAACTACGTTTTTTTTCATCTTTGATCAAAGTGCTGTTTAAACTTCGGTTTTAATATGCGAATGACACTAATCATTTTGATTACGTTAAAAAAACTTGGTTAATTGCGATATTTCATTCTCATTGTAAAAAAAAGGGAATTCACTTCAAACAGTATCCTAAGAATCGCTCTCGTCCGCTTGTTTACCCAACAAGACACTGTAGAAATTGTAATTAAAAAGATCTAAAGTAACTTTTCTCCATGGATTCGAACTTAATTGCAAAAGTGTCAATTGTAATCTTTAGAAATGCCGCCGACTTATGGATATTAAGCCAGCTGCTGTTAATGTACTTCGCTTTGAGGCTTTGAAAAGAAATCCGACTACAATGCGTTATATGGATATATATTTCAAAAAAAAGTATTATTAACTTAGAATTGTGACGTTATCAGAATAAACGCCTTAAGTGATATTTTGAAATTAAGCAGGATCAACCTTTTGTCTTTATGGAACGTCACTCCTGATTTATAACCTCACTTAATTAGCATCGGAATAAAATATATTGCCCCAAAAATCTTGCTGCTGATTTCTTAAATGTGCAAAGCTTTTTTTCTCTCCACTTTCTAAGGACCTTCGTTCGATGATCGAGGTCGCTATACCAATGCTCCTAAACGGCATCTCAAAGCAATCGGCAGACAGTGCTATTTCGACTAACTTAATTCTGAAACTACAGGTGGGGCGAGTTATACAATGTTTTTATTTTTGAATGAATTTTCGCATAAGAATTTTCCCGTACTCATCAAATGGTGATTTATCTTTGTCGCGGCTAGCAATGTAATAAATATTTCTCCAGATACATGTTTTGACAATTAAAGTGAAAAGCGGCCTATTAACACAACTAGAGAGAGCATTCAGTGCATTAGTTTACCGAAGTGCTAGAAATTTTCGGTTGTTAGTAGTAACAGTTAAGTTAGGCTGACCAACTCCGTAGAAATTAATAGCTAAGACATTGTTTAAGATAACAATTCTCCAGTTCCTGAATAATAATTTGGCAACAAATTGATCTTACTATCATGCATATGGCCTATTTGTCATTTTACCTTACCTTTTATTTCACTAGGGTACTGAAAAGCTTTTGCAATATGAAAATTAATTTCATTCCATGTTTATATTTATGCAAACCAAATGGTTTCGTTATTACCTGGTATGCCGGGGTTTTAAGCATAGGAAGAAGGTTAGTCGGAAAGACCCTATTAACACTTTCTCAACTTATCTATCCGTTGACTCTTTTGTTCAAGCTGCGATTGAGAAGATTAGACAATTGATTTCGCTATGTACCCCGAGGTTTCTGAAAATACTTTGCGGATAACATTTTTTTAAAAATGTTATCCGCAAGAGAGTTAAAATTCTCTCCTTGATATTTGGAAACGGGATCAATTAAAGCACTGTCTTTCGTTTTGTACTTACTCCTGACGATGGAAACATATTGATCACGTCTGCGGCTCCATCATTTCCTGTCATTTATTTTTAAGTACTTAAGTAGTCTACAGTTTCCTTACTATTACTTGGTAACTGAGGAAAGCTTTTTTTGGCTGATAAGTTCAAGAAAGCTGCAGTTGCTCATCTTTTGAAAAGACATCATTTTAATTTAGTGGTTTCTTGCACGTATGCCAGTTAAAAGCCTTTTTTATTACGCTAATAACAATATTAACGATGTAGTTTTCCAATTTTTGGCGTTTTTCATTACTGATATGATTTAATGATTGCGTAAAAAAAGCTCCAGGTATATCGTGGCAAAATTCTTTTCGAATCGAGTATATGCTATGAAAACTAGCGTTTCGTTTCGTCAAACCTTAGGGGGAATTAGTATTGTGAAGGGATTACTGCCAGGTACATTAACGGCAGCTTAACGGATACTGTATTAATGAGTTGCGGATAACGAGGAAATTAAATATGCTTGATATCATAAGAACAGGAGAATCAATAGTCTCATTTGTTAAGGCCGGCAAGAAAACCTCGAGGTAGGAAAATTCATTCGGTGTAGTTAGTTCTTGTACATGTAATGTACTCGTTCGTTGATATCATATTTACAACAGTAACAATTATATAGTCATTGGGTTTTATTGTATATTTTAGCCAACTTAGCATATAACAGGTTTTGCCAATTTAGACAAAAACTAATTTACTGATCGAGTTAAACTAAGGTTTGCTCCTCGTCGTTATCAATGTTTTTTCATTTGAAAACTCATTTTATTTCTTTCCTCCCTCTGGCCAAACTAAAATGATCAAACCAAGTACCTTCTAAAACTCGTTCAGCTCAAAGGCTAGTATCCATCCACTACCTTAAAAATTTAATTACAATGCTAAAATACTAAGAAAAACCTCTAAGAACTATTACGATAATAAAAATCCTTAATTTTGCACGGTGGCAGAAACTCTGTATGTCTTCGGCTTTCGTCATGTCGGCGGGCAAGTCATTAAAAATGTTCGCTCCACTAAAAAGGAACGTGTTTTTCCCAAAAATTGATTTCGCCCTAGGTAACAATAACCAACTGTTCTGCCTTGTAGAATAATCAGTATGTCATAATCAACCGTGTCAAAAGCCTTAGCCAAGTCGATTAACACGAAGCCGGTGACTAGCCCCTTATCCATGTTCATACGAAGTAGATGACAGTTGAAGTCTTTCATCTAGAATCGGATTGAGGCACACATAACAAGCCATGTTCGTCAAAATAACCCACGAGCTGCTTGTGAAATAGCCTTTCAAGGATATCACAGGCAGTACTGATATAACTAGGGCGATAAGTTTGGGGATCGCCCTTTGCGGTCCGGTATAAAACCATTTGAAAACGAAGCCTCGTCGTAACCGTGTGACGTCTAAGCTTGCAGCCTTCACATGGTATTGTCTATACTAGTGATATTTCCATGTCATTTTCATTTAAAGCTTTGGTGGATCATCCTCTGCTGCTATTTATTTACGTTTTAAATTATTTTTTGGTTTTGTAACTGGGAAATAGACTAATTTTTAAATTTTTCATAAATTTTTGGGTAAGTGTCCTCTATTATTATTATTATTATTATTATTATTATTACTATTATTATTATCATTATTATTATTATTATTATTATTACTATTTCATCCAAGAAAAGAGACAATTGACCTTTTTTATACTTAGCATTTTCAGAATATGTTTTGGTATATGCTATTGTGTAATTTTAAAGAGAAAATATAGATTATTTGTTTGATTGTGATTTTTTTTATTATGATTATTATGATTATTATTATTATTATTATTATTATTATTATTATTATTATTATATCAAAGACTGCAGTACAAATTTTGCTTTTGATTCACCGAGTTCACTAACTACGTTTTCGTGTTGTAGAAAAATAAACCAAGCTACTCGAAGAAGGTTAAATTAAAGAATACAAATCATAATGTGGCAAAACACGACAAATTCGGAATATGATTAGACAATAACATTGGAATGGGAATTACGTGGTATATCATTTAGTTTGGTTGAATACCGACAAAATCAGAAAGGAAAAACAATATTTATATAAACAATAATATTTTACGGCATAATCGAAAAATTAACTTTTAGCCTGCGTAGCCGGCGGGAGTGGGTATCCGCGCGAACTTCGGTCCCGAACGCGAGTGCAAAAAGCCGCTCAGGTCGCGGGAAGAATGGGGAGGAGTCTAGTTGAATTTTGCTCGCGGCTTCGCCGCGCGCGAAAATTCCCTCGCGGGCGAAGCCTGCGAGGGAATTAGCGGCTTCGCCACAAAAAGTTTCGCGCGCGCACCCACTCCCGCCAGCTACGCAGGCTATTAACTTTTGGTCTTTCTTGGACAAAAAGGAAATAAAGTCAAAAAATAACTATCTTGGCAGTAGTTTGATTTCACGTAGGAATATAATTATTTTTTTCCTTCCAAGTGATTGATTTTCCATGGAGCGGAAATGTCGACAGGCTATGCGTCTTCCAAACTTTATAACTAGCTAATTAACTATAAAAAAACGAATTTAACTAACCTACAGATAAATACGTAACTAATCAATTTAACGTGGATGACATTTAATTATTATATCGAATTGTCTTTTGCTTTTCCTGTTTCAAGCTGAAACACGTGTGTAGCTTAAGCTCGAAAAATTAGCACTGGTGTTACGCAACAGTCAAAATATAAGGACTTTAGTGGGAAAAACCGACCGTTCTATCAATTTTGGAGCCTAAAATATATCAACTAGGATTGAATAGAATTAATCTGTTTGGAAAAAGACATTGGAACTAAAATCAACCTAAGTGTAGCCAGTACCCTCACTAGAAAAAAAGAAAGAAAGAAAGAACTACACACCTGAAGCGATGGAGGTATTTTTTCCAAGAGGTCACCGTAAACCTTCGTTGTTTTTTTGCGTGTTTATAAACTCGTAAAAAAGAAAATGGCCAATATCCAGCCATCTTGACCTCCAGCTGGTCAATAACCCATTGATACGAACCTCTCAGCCGGGAAATAACACACATTTAAAACTTTATTTCCTATACAGATCTTACTATTTGGAATGTTACGTAATAGAAGTGCTATCAGTACGGACGCTCATTTTCAAGCGCGGCCTGCCTGTTTTTAATACACTGTAGAGGTTGTTCACTTCTTAATTTATAAATCTGAAGTGAAAATTAAATATACAAACCGTCATTTTTAAATGAAAGCCAATATGCAATTTATAATTTGATGATGTTTTTCATTGCAGCTTATTATGCAGACATTATATAACAATTCTTTCAATGTTTAATTTATGTTATTTTTCACTTATTATTTGATATATGTTATCATTTTAATAACATTTTTTACCCCCTGGATGACATTTTATGAGCACTCAGATAACGCATTTATTATTGAATTACAAAAAAATTACCTCGAATAGTAATAATAGAAAACTCGTAGCCCGTAATTTGTTCAGTAATTTGACAGCTGGACATTGTAATAAAAGTCAGAGATTTCGAACAGCAACCCAATTTATTCTCTAAAGGCCGTCATCGAGGAGAGAAAGCGGCCCCTCGCTTTTCCACAAACTTTACAAGGTTCTCTAGTAAGTATCTCCTTTCATCGATTGTTGTAAGTGAAAACTGTGTGAATTTCAAAGCTTTTTTAATCTAATATTGCAGTATATCTTTTTGGAGCAAATTCAAAGTGAAACATCAAATTGTAACCGCGGAGAGGAAGTATTTTGTTTGTCCATCAGTTAAAAGGTCAGAAGTTGCCGCCATACTTGATTTTTTGGTTGGATTATTAATACAGAAGCCTGTTTACAGTTACTTCTTTGTTTTTTGTTTTCAGTTATTAGAAACTTCGTCTTCCAGTAAATATTTTCTCAAAAACACACGAGTTAATTATCGTGCCTTGAAGCATTTTCAGTGCTCGATTTATATTGACCAGTGTGACCATTTCTATTATGAAAGAAATTGCACACTGTGCGCTGATAGACGTCAAATTAAACTTCAGCTTTAAAAGCGCGATTGCTTTAGCGTATCTTTCCACTATTAGGAGTTAATAAAGAAACGTTTTACCCAGTTGTTTTCCAGATATATTACGAGACCATAAAATTAAATTAAGATCAAAAACGCCAGTGACCAACTGTTCTAATTTAATTTCGGCCAGAGTATGTGTTGCTCCCGGATGTAAAATTCTGTACATGTGCCCTATTGCCAAAGTTCTTGACATTGTAAATTACAGATGACCACAGAAAAAAATACTCTAAGGGCAGACTTTCTTGACAAAAAGGTTAGAAAGATATCAATCCTTTTACGAATCGTTCATATGTTCCCAGAATTGTATCTGAACGCATTTCATGTTTTCCTCGATTTAATACGGTTCTTTCAAATTTCAGGTTTTCTCGATTGGAACAATTATAGTATTACACAATTTCATATTTTTAGTTTGTGCTTCATCCTCGTTATTTAAGATACGTGGAGTAATTATACCTTCTCTTAATTCACTCATTCATTCGGGTACTTTTAAGATTTTGTTATTTTATGAGCGTATATTCTACTTCCTGCAGTTAAAAAGCTGGGAGTTAATTATAAATGCAGTAATTGAACTGTTTTCGTTGAAAAAGAAAAAACTTCCTATGTTCTATCACCCCAGGAAATAAAGCAATGTTTTGCGCTTTCACTTTTATTCTTTATTGTGTCAGCAAAGAATTTTAATTAAACATTTTCCACCTTGTAAAAAAAAGTACTTGATTTATTTTGTCAATTTTCCAGATGATGGCCTATCAAATATATGGATGTGTGACGAATGTTCCTAAGAATCGATAAATATTGCACCTCTGTAATCACGCAGGTTTTAACTTCAGTGTTTGTGTTTCCAGACAGCAGAACAATAAACCCAATACCTTAATGTCTTTTATTGGCTGTCTTGTAGGAGAAAACACTCTAAATAGATCGACCCAAAAGCTACAAAATTTCGCACGAGGTCGCAACCTCGTGCCCAGGCCCTCCCGCATCACACTGCGCGATTTTGATTATATAACGTCACATTTGCCTTTTAGAAGAAAGGTATTCTTTGCTCCTTTTTGAACAACATAAAACCAATTTTAATCACATTCTTTTAACGAGTATTTTTGGAAATTAAGTTAAAGGTCTTCCGTACACCTTCTTGAACTACCAATAATTGTATATTTGAACATTCACTGTCCATCAGATTGTAATTTACTAGTAACATACATCCAATTACAATATGCTTGAAAAAGGTGCGGAGGCGAAGAGAACAAACATCGCCACCAAGGAGATGAACACTTAATGTTTAAACAAATTTCCTGAAAATAAATTTCAAACAATTCATCATAATGAAAATTAGAGTTACCATTTCGAACTTGTTTTGTTTCTTGATAATCACGTGTCTCAAGGGTTAGTTTTTTTTCCATAACCGGCATGGAAAATTGAAGAAAAAAAAAAAAAAAAAAACAAAGAAGAGAAAAAATAAATGAAAAGAATTCACAGGCCTCTCTACTCCCATTCAACGAATAATGAACACGGTGTTTATTTCAACAACAATTATTTGCTTGTTGGCGAATGTTTCAATTACTAAACTGAGAGTTGATTATTAATTCACGTCTCCAATTTTTGTTCAGCTTCAAGTGATATCTGTACGACAGGGGCAGCAATTTAAGACACCCCGGTGCTCTACTGACTCCTAATAAACAGTATTTTTAGAAAGTTTTATTGCGCTCCAAGATCGAAGGCAGTTAAATCGGTTGGTAAAAAGCATTCATTTGTTACACCAGTCAATGCTATATCGAGCAAACCGACGCATTTGCATCAGTCATGTTTTTCGTTGTGTGTCGGTTGTTGTTTTCCGGAGGAAGGCGGTCAAACACTCCTAAATACCTAGGAATAGAACTGAACCATGGACATTGCCTCAGTTATAATTTTTTTTTCTTGGCTACGGCCCTGCCGTTCGGCGATTGTCAGGAAATTTTCAAAATCTACGACAATATCGGAAATTGGAGTTACCATGTATAGGGGGATCCCATGTCTATTTGCGGAGCCAGCAGCTAAAGGACAATTAAATGATTAAATTCTTATCTCTCCAGGTTATCATGTAATATCCTCTATATATATAATCACCGAGATAAGGGTATTTAAAGCACCGCTTGTGGTCGTTTTTGGGCGTGTATATTTATGCTCCATTTTTGAGCTTTAGTCGCTTATTTACCATTTTAATCAATTTTTATTCCTTCAGTTTTGACTTCGAAACCTCAGCCTGAAACTCCACATTAAGCAAGAGGAAAATAAAACCTTGATTTATTTTACGCCTGTGGAATAGGGCAGTCCGGCTTCAAACAATGTCACATCGAATGGCCCTTAATTATCTGACAGAGGGAATATTTTCAAGTAATGTTCCACTTAAGAACTAGGCAAAGCAAATGCATGGAATGTGAAAAGGTGCTGAATTTTAAATTAGTAACTCATTAATATGGAGCCCGCTGATTGGCCGAGAACTCAAAAAAACGTGAAAAATAGACCAAGAAGTAATTTTTCTCGATAATTTCTTTCCTAAATTCCTCTTGGCTGTTTCTACCGATTTTCACTGTTGTAACATATGGGAAACTGTTCACCATATACGAACTGTTAAATGTCATTATTCATATCTGTGATTGATGGATTATGCCTGCTGCAGAAGTTAAGCTCTAATATGAAGTTTTCGCTTCATAGAAATGTCATAATTATATTTGGCGCTTATTTGGCAAGCGCGAGGTAAGACACCAAGACACTTATTTTCAGTTGTTCAGTGACATGTTACACAAGTTCATTCACTTCAGACCACTTATTAAATTCTTCCAAATATAGATAGTTTCTCGCTAAGTGAACTGGAAACAAAGACAACCATAAACTATTTGAATTGAAAAGTGGAATTGTTTTCCACAGAAAATGCAAACATAGGAAAAACATTCAAGTGTGCAATTTAAAAACAGCAGGAGCACAAAATGTTTTCGGCAATCGTGAAAAAGGTGCACCGGATTCAAAGCTTATGATTTTTAAGGAAAATAATTTCTTAATTGCCCTCTAAACTACTTCGGCTACGATAATTAAAAAAACATCCAGCAGGTATCCATAATAGGTGATTTTCGTTTTACCTTTTGAACCCAGAATTTTATTATAATTATTATTGATATAATTGCGAACTAAGGAACTTCCAATATATAATTTTGATTTTTCTTCAGGTGTCAGAAGCTCGGTATTAAAAACCAATTAGCTGATAAAATCTTTATTTATTTTCTATGGAGAAAGTTCTCGATGTTGAATGCAAATTATCCGGACAGATGTTCGTAATTTGTCCAAAGTAGTTCTTCCCGTCACGTAATAAAATGACTTGCATTTTGCAAAAGAGTTGAGACAATTTTCCGCTCATCTGTACATTTTACCTTCACAGGAAGCATTGCTGAATTGCTGGTCAAGAGACGTTGAAAAAGCTAGAGTCATATAGCATTCTACGATGTCTTCAAAAGATATAAAAGCTTGTTGAAAAATTTTAACAACGAACGGGAAGCTTCAAGAGCTGAAAATGGGGGCCTACTCAACAGAGACCATATTAACTTCAGTCTTCATGATCACCGTCTCCGTTGTGGCTGTTCTGGGTAATTTCTTGGTCATCCTCGCCATCTTGTGGAATAGAAAGCTTCGTACAGTTTGTAACTTTCTCTTTCTTAACCTGGCTGTTGCTGATATGCTTCAGGGAGCAATCGCTATGCCGCTACGTCTCGCCGATCAACTGTATCAAACAGACAACAGTCCGCTGATTCCTTGCCTTGTGGTTATACCGCTGACAGTGTTTCTGTTTGGTGCGTCCAATTTTAACTTGGCGCTAATAAGCCTTGACAGATACATTGCGTTACGAA
>Ga0126337_10000291_pt1 | contig 23299 bp, 15 predicted proteins | sample DipCmetagenome_FD_92527 | JGI IMG/M metagenome (GOLD analysis project Ga0126337, IMG submission 92527) | Coral microbial communities from La Bocana,Puerto Morelos, Mexico - Diploria C A metagenome | ecosystem: Host-associated > Invertebrates > Cnidaria > Coral | place: La Bocana,Puerto Morelos...
ACATGCAGATTTTTAAGAAGAGCTCAATTGTCCTGAGTGAGTGGTTTGTCGTAAACTATAGAGAGTCGCCTACATTCAGAGAATCCAATAGACTCCTTGAAGGCCTTTTGCTTGGTAAACAGAAGTTGGACAATTCTTCCAACATAAATATAGCAATTCCTGCTAGACAGCCCTAGTTATTTCCTCTAGGTACACTGTAGAATGTATTAGATTTCAAACAAAGCTCAGCTGGATTTTCAATACGAATGTGAAGTCTGCCCTACTGTACAGTTCAGAAACTTGGCGATCAACAAACTTACTGATCAAAATATTGCAGACATTTATCATCAGTGTCTAAGGAAGGTCCTTATTACCCGTTGGCCAGATGTCATTTCAAATGAAGAACTATGGGAAAGGACACAACAAAGACTTATTGAAGAAAGCATTAAGAAAAGAAAGCGGAAATGGATCCAGGATACGCTCCGGAAGCCTGAGAATAATATCACCCATTCCACCCTGGAGTGAAACCCCCTGGGGTTCGCAAAAAAAGCCACCCAAAGCAGTCCTGGAGGTGAAGTGTGCAAGAGAAGCTTGCCAAGAAGAATGTCACTTGGATAGAGGCAAAGAAAACTGCCAAAAATCGAGTCACGTGGAGATGCACAGTTGATGCCTTATGCTAACCATCAGGAGTGAAGATGGCCTAATGAACACTGGAGGTGGGGGTGGCCTCATGGTTAGTGCACTCGTCTCGGGATCGAGCGGTCCAGGTTTGAGCCCTGGCCAGGGACATAGCGTTGTGTACCTTTTGCGGCAGGTGTCAAGAGTCAACTTGTTGAAGTGTTTACTTCACTGAATTTACCATGACTGAACTGGTGGATATAAAACAGATCTCCTTGGTGAGTAAAAGTTTCGGAAAGAATGTTACCTGTTTTTCACCCATCTAGTTTGCACCCCTACACGTTAACTTTAACAAACTTTCTATTTCAAGTTCAGTTTCATTTTCAATGGATTAAAGGACAAGAAATAACAATGCTCATAATGCTGTCTTTCTTGCTCAGTGAGAGAAAGATAAATTTTAAGCTCTTGATCACTAGTTGAATAGATGTGGGTGCAAACTAAGAAGGTGTGAACTGGCTCGAGTGTGAAGTCACCAGCTACCATCTGAATGGTTAATAAATGATAGTCTGACAGGCTCTCCATAAGAAGGACACATTTGTTATTCTTGGTGGTATTTTGTCTCTTGTATTTCGTCTGTTTTAAAGGAACTGTATAGCAATTGGAATTTAAGGTAATAGCTCATGGGAAGTTAAACTTATTGGAGTCTTGATACTTGGCAGTATGACTACTCAGTGTTATTATCAAAGTTTAGTTTTGTCAACCCAATAGAGAAGTTTTTCAAAAGGGTAGTCTGCAAGAGAGTTATTAAGGGATAGATAACACTTGACTAGGTGATCTGTGAAATGTTTGCAGTCTACCAGATTGCTCAGTTGACTTAGATCTAGCCATGATAAATTGCTTTGACTAGACCTATGCTATCAACAGGTTTTTTCGCCAAGTAATTATAATTACAATTAACATACTCATCTAGGACTCCTAAAAGCTTATTCAAACTGTTCTCTCTCACACTCTCTCTATGGAGTCTGTCCAAGTACATACTGCATGCCAAAGACTCGTAAAGAATAACAACAACTTAAACATCGAGTGAAAATCCCGCATGCGTAAGATTAAAATTGATCGATCATTGCCGCCTAATGATTCCTTTTTCCCAACGCCCACATGTTAACGCCCGAGTTATTCTAAAACCCCCGAGGTCATATTTCTTATCAAACAAACTAATTAACGTCACGTTAGAAAACCCTTTCAAGCACTTACTGTAGAGATACGTGCACTTACAAGTCCACCATAAGTTCGCAAATTAAAATTCTGTTCGACAATGATTTGCATGTGAGCTTATCAGCTATGGAAACAAGCGCCATATTCATTGCACTTTCCGAAAAACGGAAGATCCCAGGTTTTTATTTTGTTACGCTGTAAATCCACTTCGCAATTTACAAGATGCCTCAGCCTTGATTATTTTTTGCAGCTACCAAAGTTACCAAATAAAACGCTATATGCAGTTTGAAATATGCAGTTATTTCCTGAGTCCAAACAACACCCACAACATGTCATCCAATAACTTTAGCGTCAAAAAAACATTTGAAAGCCAAACTTACCTCTAAGTTGCTAGAGACTGAAGAAAAGTAGTATGTTAACCTGTCACCCATCGCAAAAAGCTTCAGAGAAATCTTTCTTCAGCAAGTACAATTTCTCGACGAGGGAGTGTGTTTTCAACTTGCGAATACAAAGATGGCAGTTCTTGTCTGGATGCCAATCAACCTTTTAGTTTACGTCACGCAATGGATAATTCCGCCTGAGAAGGTAACAAATCCACCAGCAATTTGTAATCCTTTCACTACCAGCGATGATTGCTCGACTAATCTCTTATCGACAGATCTTATTTATGGGCCAATTTCTTCTCAGCTCAATGTTGACCTACGTCAAGAAAGTCACACCAGAGAGAAACCCAATGTTTGCCCCCAGTTTTCCTCGTCCAAGCGGTGGTACGCAAGGAAAGGATGCCTGCTGACAGTTGCAGGGGGTGTTGTCGTGATCTCTTTGCTGTATCGCTTTTCATTCTTCTTGCCGGTTTCTTAGTCCTTGAATTATGACTGGGAAAGTCACTTTGTTCTTCTCTGATATTTCAGGGAGTAAAGAGGTGAGTATATACTAGTTTAAACAACAGGTCAATCTTGAAAACTTTTTTTAGAGATCGTTATGTACAAAGCCCGAACAAAAAGCCCCAACTTGATTTTGAATTGATTTTTGAGGACTATGCAGCAGCATATTATAACCATAATGTCATAGCATATTACAGCAGCTTATTTGCATTTTGTTCGATCGAGCTTTTTATTTTATTGGCACTCTTCCCTCTTCGATGAGAAGAAACTGAGTTGTCAAATAATGACCAAGAGAATTTAACAACTGCAGGAATTTTTAAATCCAGTATTACTTACATTCCTTTAAAGCTAAATTGACAACAGAATGTAAAACGTCGTAAGTTTTCGCCGTATTAACAAGCATTCTTTTGTGGCAGCATGCCACCTTTCGGTTCATTTCATAACAATATAATCCACTATCAAAACCATTCAAACATTCGTCCGGAGAAAGGTAAGCTTCATGAATTCATTAAAAAAACACATTTCATAATCTCTTTCGTTCAGACTACACTGAAAGGAAGATGTGAGCAGATTCTTCTTCGATGTTCGTTGAAAAATTCAGGAACATAAAGGGAGACTCTCAGTTCGATTCCAAAGGTTGAGTGTTAATTAAATTCAAGTCCAACTTGACACAAGTCAGGCACACCTGCTTTGACAGGTTGCCAGTTGAAAAGCATTAATTTACATATTTTGACTCGAAATGACAACAAGATCATCCAGCATTGTCAAACTATTTAATTCTAATCCTTCTGTTAATCAGAGATCTTGTATTTCTAGTCACCTAATAATATCAAAACAGGGGCAATGCAACATATGCATTCTAGCAAATCAATCCCAGCAAGTATTTTTCTCAAATTGTGCAGTTCCAGAATGAAAGTATGAAGCTAAACCAGTACTTCCAGGGTGTTGGGGTTCAAACTTTAAGCCTTCCATGGGAAGGGCTTGGATATTTTCTAGAAAAACAAATGATGAAAAAAGTGGTTTTAATTAAGGATCCCATGAAATGACTCGTCGTCTGAATTTTCTATTTAACAGAATAATATCAATCAGTAGTTCTCTTTCCTTTTTCAAACTAACCAACCAACTCACTTTTATATGAGTGAAAAAATGGAAACAGAACATTTTAGAACAAAACTGTAGTTTCATTCTCAAGAAGAGAATTCATTCTTAAAATAAAAAAGGTGAGAAATTTGCAAACCCCCCACTGAAAAAAAAAAACACTGAAAAATGCTAACCTATAAGAATGAAGCCTGTAGACAGTTTTGGCTGTGTAGGGTTGTATTTTGACTGTAATAAGCAAAGAAATCATTTGCATTTTTAGGAAAAACACAACTGGTTTTGACTGTTTAGCCATAAATAATAAGAGTATTTTTTGCTCATTGTTTTCTACGCAGATTAAAAAACGTCAGCAACGTATCCGTACTGTACTTGAGGCACATAAATTCCCTTTTGATGTAATCGATGTGGCACAAGATGATGTTGCACTGGAAAAAATGAGGGAGCTTGTTGGAAATGAAGAAGCATTAGCTCCTCAAATTGCAAATGGTGATGAGTACTGTGGGGTACGTTAACACAAGAAATTGCATTTAACTTCAGATAAGACTTTTCAGACTGTTCTATAGCTAGCTACAATGTATCAAGTCAACCTGCTCAGTGATATATTGTGGGGGTGACTAAATAACATACATGTATGCAGTCATGTAATATAAAAATTTCTGAATAAGCATGCCCCTGTGGAGTGTAGAACATTTTTAACCTTTATTATCTCTTAAAGAGGGAAGTTATTCTCTAAACACAAAACAGGACAGGGTTACTATTACGGATTTATGCTTACAGTGTGCATACATGTAGAATTGCGATGCATGCATTGTATGAAATAAATTAAACTCATCAACTATCAATGAGCTTGGGGAATTGGTGCCCGAAAGGATGGTGGAGTCCAAGAGCAAACTGACATAACAACCCAGTGAGCAGCACCCATCAGGCACCATCACACAAAGGATTATACTTTATACCACACACCAAAGGCAATAAGGAGTATGGGTGGACTGGGAAAAAAGCTTAACGAGATCTGTCCAGTGGGAAAAAACATGCGAAACATGGCATCTAAAGCCCAGCTGTATTTAGTCAATGTGCTCCTGCACAATACATGTAAATCCCCCAGCTGCTGGCCAGCAATATTATTTCATGTTTTACTTCACCTAAATTTCATTTGCATTTATTTATTATAATTAATAATGCCTGTGCAAGTCAAACTAAGTCTCATTTTAATTATCTTGCTTATACTCTCTTTAGGACTTTAAAGCATTTGAGGCTGCTATTGAAGAAGAAACATTAGAAGAATTTCTGAAGTTAAAGTAGCATTGTGACATTAGAAACTGGAAAAAATGAAAGGGAAGAATTTATTGCTCACCAGCTACCTTCAACACAGTTCAACTGACAAGTGACCAGTGGTTAATCTCAAAACCTGCTTGTTATATAGAAATGGCAGCTATTTTTGTACTTCAAATTCCACTGTAAATAGAAGACCATTAGGTAAGCCATACTCACTTTTAAATGATATACATGTAAGTATATATGCCACTGAACTTCAAATTTCTCTGAGCTGCTGCAATATCAAACTTAAAAATGCTGTTCATAGCTTCACTGTGGCAGTCATTGTGTCTAATGTGAATGTCAATCACTTCAGCACACAGGGATTCTCTCTTTTGTTATGAGTGGCTTTCATTTGATGAGAAACATTAAGGATTCTGAAGGATGTAGCAAACTATTACATGTGATTTGCAAGGGTTTGTTCTTGCTTGGTGATTGTTAGGAAGAGAGTGACTGCCTATGGTTCATTGTTCATGAATAGTTCTTAAATGATATGAAAGCTCTTTTAGCCACAAGTTAGATTGAATGTCTCAAAGCCAAACATTATATTGCAATGCCATAGTCAGAGTAATTTTGATATCTGGTAAACTTGATTTACACCGTCGACCAGTCCAAATAGTTTTCTATGACCACCTTTAAACATGTAGTTGTCTCGTATATACAGGGTACGACCAGGATAAGCCTGAAGTTGTCTATTTTTGTCTCAGTTTGTAAGTTAATACATGGCATTTCTTAACAACAATTTCAAAAAGACAAATTCTAAATATTTGTGACAAATTTTCAAATACTGATAAATTATTGAAAGTTGTACTAGGGTTCTTGTTCTCGTACTTTCTAGTTACTGTTTTTGTTTAGAAAACAACTCACTCATTAGAGGTTGGACTGCTTATACTTCATATCAGTGATATTTAAAAATGAACTTAAACAGCTGGCATGTAGCTGGTGTAAACTATGGGTGTGAATGTCATGGTAGGGTCTTTATATACTCTCTGAAGTTCTTTTAATTTACTCTTTGTAAACTTTAATTACTTGTTTTTATAAATGTTACCTGTTGCTATCATTAATTTTGTATGCTTTGTACAATGTAAATTATAGTGTAAAATTAAAAGAACTATATGGAAACCTGCGTATTTCTTAGTGGTCTAATTTGAACCACATTAAGTAACAGCCAATACTGTGCCCTACAAAATATGGTAAGCATACATGTTATTTTCTGGGAGTTTTTCTCTTTTAGTTTAGTTTCGATATTTTGGAGGCATTTTTTAAGAAACTGTTATTCCACTAACAATTCCACTTGTGCTTGATGGATATTAGATTATAGCCAGCACCTTGTTTGTTATCTTGACTAACATCAGTTCTTATATCCAATGTGAAAACGCTGGTAGAATAATCTACTCAGATTTCCAGATTTTCAAAGAACACAGCTGAGTGGCTAATAATTTCAAAAATCTCTCACCTTTCCAGAGACATCCATCAGTGTTATTTAATATGCAAAATAACCAAGTAGGTGACATCATAAACCCAAGTTTTGATCAAATATGAAAACAATCTCACTCTGAATGCAAAATGTTTGATGTGCTCCACAATAAGACCAGTTCTAACAATTTTGTTACCATGGTAACATACTGAGTCCCAGACCTCTGTATGCTTTAGTATAGCAGCCAACTTTTTCTGAGTTATAGGTGCGAGTAAGTGCAGGGTTTTTTTGAAGACGCCATCAACTTATCCAAAGATTCTTGTCCAAAACTTCTGAAGAGGTCTACATTTTTCCAAAGGGAAGGTTATCAAAAACATGTTCCAGACCAGAGATGTTAAACGTGGCATCAGCACTACACTACATGTACATGTTTCCCACCTTTATTTTGACAAAATTTGCATACAATAGCAGACAATAGCGGACACAGCCCTGACATCCCCAATCCATACATGTACATATGGCTAAAAAAGGCCTTGATTCTAGTGCTTTCTATTTCAGAAACATCTTCATTTACACATACTTTTCACTTCCTACATTAGTTTGAGTTTACTTATTCTGCAATCACTCACCAATTTTTATTTTAATCAGGTGTCAGAGTTTGGCCTGTAAACATGAGCCGGCAAGATCCAATTTTTTTATTGACAGGCATGAGACTCACACCTAAGGTGGACTTTAGGCTTTTCTGACCTAAACATTGGTGTTCCACTTTGATATTTGGCAATGGTGCCTGAACTGCATGATCCAGTAAGCATATATAAATAGGTTAGGTCAAGTTCTTGGCTGTAGTCTAATTTTTCAAGCTGAAAATCACTACAATATTGAAATATGGTTGGAGAGGACTGGAAAATGGATTTTCCACATTTTGTCACCAGTCTTCCAGAGCTGCACTTATTTTTGGAGAGAGGTTGATCCTTGTCAACATTTTGGCTCCAAAATCAACAATACCTGGTACATTACTTTTCATCCATACTGACATTTGGCATTTAGGGATCATTTGTACCAACAGTATCAGTGGTCAAGTGTCGATCGATTCCCTTGATCAACATGTTGATCAATACTTGGTAGACACTCCATCGACACCTGATTGAGTTGGCTGATAGTCAGCCAAGAAATTCATTAATTGAAACAAAATTAAAGTAAACTGGTGTAGTACATGCATACATATATCCAGTCAGACATAATTATAATATGTTGTACAAATTACAGTACAATATGTCAGTTTTCCCTTTTCCAAGAAAGCTTCTATTTACTTGGGTGTACAGCGTTGGTTTCAGCGATACTACAATGGCGTATCTGCAATTATTAAAAACTGGATCATGGGCTAATTATGCAATTGAAGAGTTTTCATTGGCTTAGCCATCATGATATATGCGCCATTTTACATGCACCATGCTCTATTAATAAGTGCACAGTCATAATTTTTTGGGGTGTTGTCTATATTTGGAAGTGTTTTTAATAAAACAAATACAATTTTGTATTACACTGACTTGCACTTGTTGGGTATGAGATGATTTCAGCCAACTTAGTGCAATGCACCTTACTGGCTATCTACCATCTCACCCGATACACGCTTGTGGAATAATTGCTAATTAACTCAGGGTCAAATGACTGAAAGTGTTATTTCAAAACGCTGTAATTTCAATGTAAATAAGAGAGTGTCATCACCTCTTACATGTAGCTGACTGGACCAACATTGTGCTACCATGATAGCAATGGTGTTATAGAAGTAAACTTGGTCATTAAATTAATATGGCTTGCTCATCTAGCCAATATAAGATGTGCTTTGATTGGCCAATTGTAGGGCATTATTCTACCAAAGCAAAAAGCCATATAATATAAACAACTTATTAACCTCAAATGTTTGGTTTTAAAGGGAAAATGTTAAACCTCAGCCTTGCCACACTGACTGAGAGATAGCGAGGTCAATACAGCAAGGTCTAGCTCTAAGATTTTCCAATGAAGACCTCACTCTTGTTTAATATGTAGTTTATGAAAAGTAATGCACTCAACAGCCTGCGTGGCTGGTGATTTATAGGAACAGTTGAGTTGCTGGGCAACACTGCTCAGTGGGCAAGATCTTGTCCAAAGCGTTTCTTGAATATTAATCTGTTCCAAAATATCTTTGTCCAAAATATGATGGGCAGTCAGAGTGGACTTCTGATGTCAGAATGGTAACAGATGGATAATTCTTCAGCAAGAGCTCAACACCTTGTCAAACAGATAAAGTACAGCCCATTGTAAAATACAATGTAGCATGGGAGAGAACGGTATACTCTACATGCACATACATGTACTTGAGCATGGAATATATACATTATTACAATAACTGGTGACCCCTTGCTATTGCCATTACCTACTCTGTAAAATGTGATTACCAATTACCCTAAAACAGTAGAAAACGGCACCAATAAATTTTAATATTTCAGCCCGTGATACAAACAGAAGATTCTCACCCTTTGGTGTAGCAAACACATTTAGGAGCAGGATGTTCTCTTCTTTCACACCATGCTCAAGAAGAACCCTTACAGCTGTTATGACAGTGGCTCCTGAATCTGCTGAAATCAAGAAGTTTGGTTTGGATATGGTAAAAGCCTTATCGTAGCTTTTTGTACACTTCATCAGCAAATCAGGCTGACTACAGTGTCACCAAAGCATACTAAATAATATGTATTTGGAAATTCAGTAATTCTAACACTTAATGCTAAATTTCTGAAGTACAGAAAAATACAGGACAAGGAAAGTAATACAGGATCGAAAATATTACATAATTTCGCCAAGGTTGACATCACAATAGCAAGAGCTTAGCGAACACATTTGAGAAGGACTTGATCTGAAGTTGGTGCATGCCACGACTGGCAGAAACTTTGTAGTTAGACAATCGTCAGTACCTTGCATGATTTGATACAAAAATTTTGGACAACATACTGAAATGCTTATTATTATGCTCACATGTACATGTACTATGAAATGGCGGCACAGAGATGACTTTTTCCTAACTAAAATGTGCTATTAATTATATAAAATTACTGGAAATGACACTCACTTAACAGAGGGTACATGAGAAAGACTTTTCTTTGATCCATACCAGGAGGAAATTTTGCATAATAAACCTGACAAACAAAAAAGGACAGCATTAATAGAAAAATCAGCTACAGTGCATAATAATCTAAGTACCGGTACTCTCTGCACCCAGCAATGCAGACCTATCAGTAACGCTAGATTATTGAATTGACTGTGTGATGTACATGTATGTGTTGGCATTGTGGCAAAGACCAATGCAATCAACGATCTTGGTCTACAATAACATCACTGCAACTTGCCCAAGCTAGCATGTCACTTCCACATTTTATTAAACAACCTAAATATAGAGTTACAACAGTGTTTGAAATAAGCGCTTGCACACTCACCAGTGCAAGTGTAAAAAGCATCGGGGAAGTACAAATCATTGATCACTTGCTAGTTTGGTGAATACAATCTTCATTTTTGGTTTAAGCTTAAATATTTATCACAGTCCTTTATTTCAATTTTGGCAAGAATATCACTAAGCGAAAGCTGGCAAGTGCTTTATATTTTCTCAGTTTTTGAGATGCCCAAGTAATACTGAACGTAGCGTTTCCTTTATAGACAAAACAAAATATGGCTTTCGGCTCCTGTGATAAAAAAAATTACATTACGGCATGTCTATGAAGGGATACTGCTGGTCTCTAGTTGAGCTGGAATTAATTGATAAGATTCATCTTTAAATAGAAACTGCTTTTAAATATGAAAGAAAAAGCGTCAGTCTTCCGCATGCCAACAAGTTGTTCTCTCCAAATACCTGGATTCTATGGATATACTGGTATGCCAATTCGGTAGTGGCAGCAGTTTATTTAGCTGTTTTTTAGTCTTAACTAAGGAAATGCAGGAAACAGTTCCAAGGAGTGTCAAAAGTTGATGATAAAAATGAGGGGAAAACAGTGCAATCAGTCAGCAATCTCAAGGAGTCTCGTAAACGCCACACCTAACTTGACCAGATCCATAAAGCTCAAGGGGCAAGCTGAGCCTCTGTGATCATGGGATACTGGAAAAACGTGTGGTTTGTGAATCACTGCAAAGATTTTTTGGGAGGGGTGGCATCTTTCTAGAGGAGTGGACTTAGAGAGTGACTCGTGTGCCTGATACCAAGTGTTGTCAAAATTCAGTTTCCAACACCGCAACAATAATTTGTTATTACTGTTATAATTAATCAGTAAATATGAGCATTAACAAGGAAGTCAAAGTCAAACAAACAATTAAATCAATTTTACTTTTGCACTTAACAGTGGTTCAATTTTAACCATGATACAATTTCGTACTGTTCTTTCTGCTTTATCTGTGGTAATATATTATTTAATGTATGGACATGTAATGATTGAAAACTATTCCAGACTGTACCATGGATAAAATTAAATCACATCATGTACTTTTATTAGCTGTTTTACCACTGGTGTCTTGGATTCATCTTTAATTTTTATAAGAATCTTTCCTATCCTTATTGATCGGCAACAATCTCGTAATCCTTTTTCCATTGCTTCTCCTACAAATGAATGATATACATGTAAATTATAAACACATCAAAAAGCCCACTGAATTTTTGGAGCTAAAGCTGTCAGCAGGAGTATCACAACTCATCCTGAAGTAGCCTGTGAGCAAGCTCATCTTTGAGTCACATGCACAAGTGATGAACAGCAAAGCAAATATATGCAGCAGGGTGGAGTCTGGTGAAGAGCCGCAAAGAAAGTGAGCCTACCTTATCAGTTGACCTCTGAAAAGTTTCACCTCGCCTGAATGCAGTGAAATGCCAATGGCCGAAAATTGGGAAAAGTGAGAAAACTGCCAATCCAGTATGTTTTATGAGGAGTGATTACATCCCCAAGGAGTGTGTAATTTACCTCAGGTTCTTACAATGTCAACAGTCATTAGCATGAGGAGTCAGAGGAAGAGTGCGAGTAAAAGCTCTGCTTCAGCAAGACTGTCGAAATGGTTAGTCTATGTAAAATTTAAGACTAATATTTAAGTTTTAAATGGAATTGTACTTATTATTATTGCATTTATACTGAAAAACTCTCAACTAGCTAATCTACTCTATAATTATGTACGATCATGTATCATGCACCTAGTCAGAAACAGTATAACCTACAGACTAAATTAAATTAAGATACTTACCACTCCTCATAATGCTGACACCACAATTTCCTCTCTGAAAAGCTAACCCCTCGTAACATGCTCCTATTACAATAGTTCGTTATTTAATTTTAATTATTTTTAGTAATTTATTTTGATACATAACCTAAAATATGATTCCAGTTTGTAAATCTAGCAAGTTTAAGTTCAAGTTTAACTCAGCACATACATGTAAATGTACGTATTACCTTTCCAAAGCCTATATTTAATGAAAGTACTGAACCACAGATCTACAAGGCACGCGTAATTTCTGATCAGGCAGATACAACATCTTGCCACTGTAACACAGTATTACTTATGTGCAAATCTTTGATGGGCAACTCATTTATCTTTTATTACCAAAGAGAAATTTCTCTCATCCTCCCCTGATCCTCCAGCACCTCTTTTCTCCTTGATTTCTGATTAAAATCTTACCTGTTGGAGTCTTCACAGTGCAGTTATCATATGGAAGCTGGTTCAAGCCCTCTTCAACTACAAGTCTAATCTATATGTGCAAGAAAGAGAAATTAAAGTTATTCCCCAGTATTGCACTGCGCATCCCCACTGTACATAATTTCACATGAAGGTGCAGGCGCATTAGAGAAATGCCACTTTTTTTGGACCTCGCCAAAGAAGTAAATAGTAATTCCTTCGAAAACAAGTCCAGTAACCTATAATTTTTTCTGTTGTATTGAACCGAGCAATAAATTTCTCTATGTAAAAAAATATGGCCCAATTCTCAGTGTCAAACAAGAATCATGGGGAATGTGAATTAAGCAAGGAATCGTGACTGTAATCATGGAGCTATTTTAAGGATTTACTGGGTACCAAACAACCTTGGTGCTCTTGCTCCTAAACAAACATGGGGACCCATTATTTTTATTCAAACTTTAAGTTCCTATAAATAATCAATGGGCAAAGTTTGACAAAAATCTCAGTGCAGGTTCTATTTCAGTGGAATTACCTTAACAACAAAGTTTACATCACATGAATTTATGGTTGATCATCGCAGTTATACACACAACTTGAGCAGTTGTGAAATTAAAGCCTAATAAAAAACTTCAGGCTTGAATTTTTTTTTTCAGGCTTTAATTACACAACTGCTCAAGTTGTGTGTATAACTGCGATGATCAACCATAAATTCATATCTTTCTCCGCAGTTAAAATATGATCTTCCATATATTCATTTACAAAGTTTACATCACCTCCACAAACCCATACTGGAGTTGGGATGGTTGCTGACAACACTAGGTTCCCTTGAAGAGTCTTGGAAAAAATGAATACCTTGCAACTTGAAAACAGTGTAAAGTTTCTCACCAAGGTAAGAATTTTACATTGTTTTCAAGCTGTAGGTGTTCTTTTATCTTAGTTTGCTACTTTGAAAAAAACCTTTACTGGGGAGACAGATTTTGAGACAGGTTTGAACAGATAGGGAAGACATGCATGGTGCCTTAAAGATAAGCATGAATGCAGGACTCTACAAATGTAGATCACGCTACAACAGGCCTCTTGACTGCACAGCAAGGCTGTGATATGGCTGGACCAAATGGTGAATGAGTATTGATGGGTACCGGTGAAAGAATTGCCGAGGTGTAAGCCCTGCAGTGGAATAGCATCCCATTCATGGGTTGCTAGAAAGACTTGTAATTGATTCATGCTACAGAAACAGGGTCATAAGCTATGCCTGTACGGGCACTAGACTTTGGCTAAATACAGGAGACTCAATTTTTCATTGCCAAGCATATTCATTATGATTAGACAGTGTAGCATTCACTCACTAGCCGGTCAGCATAGAAAACAAAGTCTCCCCTCTGTGTTTCTCTGGAATAAGGGAAAAAAGGACAATTATAAGTTTTTTCATTAATACTATTCCTTTCAAAACACTGCAAGACTCAAAAAATTATGTACACAGTTCTACCAGAATGTCCTATGTTCATTCAAGACAGTAATTGTAGGAGAAACAATTAAGTGATTGTTGATGACCCAAGTTGTTCACATCTTTTTGCAGTTGAACAACACTTTGAAAACAGAGCACAAGGGGTTATTCCCACACCGCTTCAGAATATCAGGTCACCACCACCCGCCAATGTACAGGTCACTGAGTAGACACTTGGCTGATATATCAACCGACATATCATTCTAGAATACCTAATAATAACATATGCAGTACCACAAAATATCCATACCCAAAAGCACAATCTTTGAAAGGAAAGTATGATGCTAGACTGGAATTTCCAGAGGGGTTGGAGGAGGGGGGTTTAAACTTAAAAAACCTCCGTGGGGGAGGAGTATGGATATTTTCTGGAACAACACGTACAATATCTTAGATTTACAAAAGTGCATTCCATGTTTGTACGTGTGCATGCAAGGACTTTGATGAACTTCAACAAGGTAGAAGTCACTACCTCGCTCACCCAAGCAAATGGTATTTAATTAGAGCCCATTATCCAATATTTAAGCTCATAAATCCTAGGTCTTGCTTGCCTTATTAAGTTTATTTATGGTTTTCACTTCACACCAAATCTATAAAATAAATTATCTGCGCAAGACTAGCTAGTAATCAATGCCCAGTATAATAGGAAAACATGAAAAGGAGTACTTGTCTCTCAAAATTGTCTGTAGTTCTCGAACTTGGTCGTTCATTCTGATAATTTTCAGCTGAGGGCCAAAATCGTGACACACAGAAGGTTTTTCTTCTGGCGGCTGCTCGAGTCCATTGGCTAGATCAGCATTTTCTGAGGTAACACTGGATTTCCCAGCTGGTTTGGAGTCTTTGCGTTTTCTCTCCGTCTCCTTTTCTTCTTTAGAACCAACTAATTCAGGCATTTTCACTACTCATTCATACCCAAATACACGTTTTCGAGGCAGCACGAATAATCATGCGTGTGCCTAGGACGAGCATCCGGGGAGACGAACATCGTCGGCAATATTCCGATTCATTCAATTCGGCTACGTTCGGATCGATAAGAGTTCGCATTACCCCGAAGGTCATCGGCGCCAATTTCGAAACGCTCTAGAAAACAAAAGCGATTTATCACCGTATTTTTTATTTCCAGGCTACAGCAATAGATCTGAGAAATGGTGATGTTAGAAGTCAGTTGTTCAAAATTTTAAGGAATCACGCTCGGGATCCTGTGGTTTCGATTGAACTGGATGAAGAGCTGTTTGTTTGTCTTTACCCGGCATCGAAAAGATGGCTGGTAATTAAACTAAGTCGTTCGAAACTTTATCTAAATCCTCTTCACAGACTTGTCGGTCACAGCTTGGACACAGACTAGTCCGTGCAACAAGTCACGAAGACAAGTCCCATCGTGTAAGCTAGCTTTTTTTGTCACGAATTCTAGTAGCGGGGAATAAAATTTGGACCCCGCGACTAGTCCCACGAATTCAAATTGGTATGAATTTTGGGGACAAGTCCCTGCGACTTCCTTCTCAAAACTCTTTGTGTGAACTGTTCGTAGGACTAGTCCCTGCAACTACCAGTCCCTTCGTGTATGCTCTTCAGGGGACTAGGTGCATGGACTAGTCAGTGGTGGTGCAGCAGATGCGAAGTGTGAATGACGTGTACAACTGGGTGCAGACAGGGGGCCAAGTGGCTGTCCAAACAGCGAGATAGTTTTCAGTTGAGTTGAGCAATGTCCTGAACGCGTGACGATTCACATTTTATGAAGCTAAGCTTCAAGCATGACCAGAAATCCGTAAAATTAGGTAAACTGGTCTCTAGGCTCTTCGTGAAAATGTGAGCGCCTGCGTCACGCAATCTAACGAGACTATACTTCCTTGTGCCAGTAGTGAAGAGAAAGTAGAACGCGTACTTAGTACCTTTCCGCTTTGCGACAGAACACAAATCTACTCTTCAAAGATGGCAAGTAACATCGACGAGGCAAACGTCGAAGAGAAGAGAACCGAAAACGAAGCTGGTGAGTAAATCAGGGCAACTTTGTGATCGCTTGCCGAGTGAACGGCTCGTCTGAAGTAATCGTCTGTATATAAATACGGGCAAGCAGATGGATCATCCGTCTTGACGAGATATCAACAATAGTTCGTCTCACAAGACGGACTATCGCGATAGCTCGTGTGGATGGATAATCCGTCTGCTTGCCCGTATTTATACACAGACGGATTATAGAGTGTGATCATTGTCACGTAATAAAAAATAAAATCAAAAACCATTCAGTGAATAAAGTCAAGAAATTGTAATATTATAGACGATAATGCAGAATGCAGGGCCATTTTTGAAGCGATATAATTCAGTGGCTCCGCGGCTCGTCAGATCAGTCGAGCTGTGTGTTTAAACTGGTTTAAAGAAAGAGTAAGGTTTATAATTCGGAAGTTGGCTCGTCAGTCATTTTCAAGGATAAAAGAACGAGTGAGATATACATTTAAGTGGCTCGACGGCTCGGTGGCTCGTCAGTCGCTTTCACTGCCGAGCCGCCGAGCCAGTTGAATAATATTATATCTTTTGAAACGAGTGACGAGCCGCCGAGCCAACTTAATTTATATAGCTTCAAAAGTGGCCCTGTATTCTGTAGCTTAGTCCCAAGTTTAAGGTGTGTGCGTTGTCCCAAAGTTGAGCTATTCGTCGAAATGTTCCGCGCAAAATTATAAAGCCTAGTATGGAGCCGCCATTGTTGGAGGACCTCCTTAGTCCTCCAGTAGGGCGGCCGGAAATAGTGTAAATATTTGGAACTTACTTTGGCTATCTAGACGACTGATTATCAGAACCGAACCAAAAAACATTTACAAAAACACTGTTCCGAATATGTAAAGTCCTAAAATGGCCAAAAATCACGAGATAAGTGTATATTTTTCGACAAACGCGATCTTGGCTTCATGTCACACACCGCCGTAACTCCAAAATTCAAAATGCGCCGGTTTCCAAACGAAGGACGCTATTGAGCTGGAAAGTTGCAAACAGATACAAATTTAGTACCTCTTATGCCTGATGAGGAATAAACCTTTAGGAGCTTTTTAGTTTTGGATTTGAGAATTTGATGACGTCACGTGAACACACTCTATCACCGTTCTTTGCCGAAGCTCTTCCCAGACGGATGATCAGTCTCCAGTATGAATCGGGCCATTTGCCACTTCATACAGAACATGAAATCTAAGGTTGGCTCATCCAAATTAAGCTGCACTAAATATGCGTTTCCTTCTGACTGCATAAATGAAGTGTAAAGTGAAAAGAGATGTCAAGGTATTTCGTTCTTTCGATACTTTAAATTCGAGGTGAAATAAAGGTTATTGTATTGTATAACTATGATCCGTTCGTGGTGTAAGCCATGGTTTATCACGCTTAGCTCTTTAAGTAAAAACAAACTCAAAATCTATTCAGTGTGACGGAAATTTGAAGTGACATTTATTTGGAAAATTAAAACTAATGGTTCCACTTTCTCAGTTTTCAACGTCGTCATCAAAGTTTAGGGGACTCATCCCCCCCCCCCACCCCACCACCAACAACTCCAGCTGCAGTGCTAAGTAAGGCGTTTCTCTAAGACTCTCAGATTTGGCTCAACAAAGTCATATCCTCCTATATTAGAGCGGACACAAGTGTCGTTTTTCCTCGCGTAATGATTTCCTCTACATACACGTCACATGTCACCCTAACTGCATTCCATAAGCCCGTCCTCTTACCAGCACTTTGCATAGGCCTTGAGAAACCCATGAAAATTTGGCAATACTTAAAAAGTGCTTGAAAACAAACATGATAATAGATAATGCTTTAGATTTTTCTTCCAATGAGAAGTCCTTGAATATTTTAGACTACAAGATTAATACAGATAACCTACTTAAGAAAGCTGACCGCAAACGTCCCAAATACCAATGAGAACTACCCATGCCTTAACGACAAGCTGGAGAGGGGGAGGGGTATAGGTAGCGTTTAGTACCAATCCTTTTCTTTCTGCATAGGTGGAGACCAAGCAGAAAAGATGGCAAAGCATTGCTTTTCTGATCCGTGGAAAGATACTGACTTGGTTCTTGTGGTAGAGGATGAGAGGTTTCATGTCCATCGTCTGATACTGAGTTTGAACTCTCCAGTGTTCGAGGCTATGTTCAAATCACAATTTAAAGAATCCACAGCCAAGGAGATTCCACTACCTGGGAAAAACGCCCGTGGAGTTCTGGACTTTCTGAAGAAAATTTACGGCTTCCAATACATCCAAGAGCGAGTGAAAATTACAAGTAAGTCAGTATTTTTTCAGTGAAAGCTAACGAGTATGCGGCCAATTTGTCCTGCAGTCAAGCTTCAAGACGTTAAGATTACTCAAAAAATACTCAAATTTGAGGTTTTGATTTTGCTACTAATGCAAATGACTGCTGTCATAAAGTTCGGAAAAAAAAACAAACTGTGTGTCTATAGAGCGCACAAATTCGATTTTAGTCCTTTCTTTAAAAAGGTAATTTGGTTATATCAACTAAGTTGAAAATGTAGTTATAAAGCTGACGTTTCGAGCGTTAGCCCTTCGTCAGAGCGAATGACGAAGGGCTCTGACGAAGGGCTAACGCTCGAAACGTCATTTTCATTTTCATTTACATTTTCAACTTAGTTGATATAACTAAATTACCTTGTTACCCCCACCGACGAAGCACCACAGTTTCTTTAGAAACTTTCACCCTTTCTTTAAAAAGGACGAGTAAGGCATCCAGAGAACTACTGTTGTTGCAGTTGAGTCAACACAAAGCAGAATTGACCCTAGAGTCTCGTTTGAATGTTACATCGCCGGTAACTGCACTAACAGTTGTTTATAAAAACTAGATAGTTGGATAATGCAATTCAAGCGGTTTTCACTGGTTTAGCTATCATGGAATATCAGCTCTAGAAGTATTGTAAACGTACGTGTAATTTTTATTTTTATATTTGGGAGGCGTTTTAAATAAAACATTCAACAATTATTCCCCAAGCGTGCTTTGGATATAGAAACAATAGCCTTCATTTGACGCGAAAGTATGCTTGGATATCAGTTCCGAGAAGGGAGCATACTGTAAGCTTCGAGGACACCGTGTCACACTGATCACAGTACTGCGATGATCAATCATGTCTTCAAATCTTTCTCCTCAATTCAAATATATGATCTTTCATATATTCATTTGCGTTCTTCACCTTCTACCTTCACGGGTATATTAAGAACTCGCAATGTCACCAGCTCCCAGTTGGCTCATCAAGGCTCAATTGGTAGAGCACTGGACCGGTATCGCAGAGATCATGGCTTCGAATACCGTTCAGGCCGGAATTTTTTTTCAAGCTTTAATTTCACAGTTGCTTAAGTTGTGTGTATCACTGTGATGATCAATCATGTCTTCATATGCTATTGTGTGTATTATCCTTCAAATAATTTTCGCAGCACGCATTGAGGAATATAACTCGGATATTCAAAAGTGGGGAATATTCAGTCACGTGACGCGTTCAAACCAATCGCGCGCGAGCGAAAATATTTGATGGATTATAAGAGGTGATAGATAGCCAACGAGGCGCTTAAGGCCCCGAGTTGGCTATAATCATCTCATATCCAACAAGGGCGAGTGGAAAAATTGTTTTAATAAAATGCCCCAAAATATTAATAGCAAACTAAACTAAAAAAACACTCCCCCAGAAAAAAAAAAAAACAGGCGTACGCTCATCGTATTCGTAGAGCATGGTTTGATTACATGACGGGCATTCGAGAAAACGAGGGAAATGTAGAAAATGCTCACATTTAACGCGAGCTTATGCAGGAATAATCAGTTAGTTATTCTTGCATGTATCACAGCCACTGCGAGGCGGAGGCATCTCAGATATAAATCATAAAAAGGAATTATCTTTTCAATGTTTTTAGTGGAAAATGTGGAAGATCTTCTACAATTAAGTGACGAGTATCAAGTAAAACAACTCATCTTTGACCCTTGTGTGAAGTTCCTCGAAGACCAAACTAAAACAAAAGAAAACGTAATGAAGATTGTGGCGCTGGCAAACTTGTACAACCTGGAGAAAGTACATCAGGGCTGCATCGACCTGCTCAGCAATATGAAACTTGAGTCCCTTTCAGAAACTATTCGTTTGCAAGATCTCGACAAGGAAAAGACACAATATTACCTGACACAAAGGATTGAACGATTAGAGACGTTTCTCGACCAGGCATTCCCCCAGTTTTTTGGAGTAGTGGCGAGTTTGGTTTTTCGCTCCAGAGATGGTAAAAATATCATGTATTGCAGTGAGCATGTCAGTCAGGGTAAATTTAAAAAATTTACTTCCACAGAAATGATAGCAGAATGTTTAGGCTGTAGGAGCATGTTAACTTCAATGCTTAGAGGAACCATTGAACCTTACTATGCCTTAGGGGAAAGACCCTTCCATGGATTCAATAACCATTTTAATCTGTTCTCTGTAATGGAGGATTTCTCTAAGTTGACTGGGAAAATAGGGGCATTTCGTGGGTAGCAAGGAAGAAGCTACAGATTGGATAGTCAGTCGCAACTTCTAATTCATTGATTTCTCATATTTTCGCAAACTAGCGGTGAACCTCGTATTTTTTTGCTACACGGGTTTATCCGTGTTCATATGTAACCTTTGTAATGTTTTCATTAAAAATGCCACTAAAACACGGTTTAAATGTTTTCAGTATTCTTTATTTTTAGAGGGTCGGAGCTGTATTGTTATACGGTCATACTGCCATTTTGAGTCGCCATTTGCAATTTTGCATGTGCATTCCGTTCTAGACTGGATGGTGTCGAACCGCTAAAAAACATTGAAAATATAATTGTTATGGGGACATTAAAAAAACCTGTTACAAAAAATGGCATTTTGCCGAATTTTTCTGGCGGTGTTGCGGTTTTACCCTCTCAAAAAAATATAGGTAGTCCCAGTGAGTCAAATGTATGAATTTGTCCATGTAGATTGGAAAACCTTTTGCAAAAGTCAAATAGCAGCTAATAGATATTATGCATTAACTGCTGTAAGGTAGTACAAAAAAAGAAACGTGTAATAAACTTTAAAATCAGCCTACTTATTTGTTGCATCTACTGTAAACACAAATATCCACAGCAACGTACGTTGGTCACCGATAATAACAAGTGCACCTGTCTGAAATATGGTTTAATGGCCGCCAAGCACGTGGTCAAGATGGCCATATATTACCAAGGGTATTTTTTGGTTTGTTTATGAACCGATTGTGACCATGAAAAGAGGCTGGCAAGATGGTAGACAGTTTGTCAAAGTCTCGACCCTATTGGCAGCCTCATTCCCATGCATAATCATACAATAGGCCATATTCGTACTCTCGCATGTGGAGAATGTCAGTAGAAGGAGATTTCTGTCATTTGCATTTGAAACGACTACCAGCATTAGCCTCAGTTTCAAGCTAGTTCCAGTCCAATGTCGAGGATTCGAATATGGTCTATATATTTGCCGTGTTGGCATTCCCTTTTTCTGCTCTTTATCACTTTTCTTCACCAGGTTTTGCTTCCTCGTCGATTCAATCATTTCCTTCAACTGCGTTTGTTTGCTGGCTGGTGGAAATGTTGTATATTATCTTAGGGTGAGACTGTTGCAAGGAAAAAGCAATGCAAGCTATGTTTTTAATGTTTGTCGTCAGTCTCTTACTAACGACTTTTGTGCGTCGATAAAAATCGTGGCTTCCTTAAAATTTGACTACACTGACCTATTTTACTGTATTTTAAAAATTCTAAGTTCTAAAATCCTTAGTAATGTTTTTTCCCCAGTTGCAGCCGGTAGTGATTAAACCGAATAGAAACGGTTGTTTCTGGCAATGGCGCCGGGACATGCGCAGAAATCAAAATTTCCTGCGAGCCTGCAAGCAGGTTCTCGTGTGTTGCAGTAGGAGCGAAGTCGATAAGCAAAGTCGCGAGAGATGCAAGCTGGCGGGGGCCTTCTCACCGGTCCGCTGCGCCCGCCGACTCTTGCTTCGTTCGCCGCCTCCTTTGCTCGTGCTACCAAGTGCCACCAAGTTTTCCGAGTTTTATACTAAGATTTCTGAGTATTTTCGTGCATATTTCAGATCACTCTGATCTGGGTATCATTGGAAAGACCTTTTCCTCCTGCAGAACATTTGTATATATGATGCCAGTTTTGGTCAAAGTTGATGACATCAGAAGTGGAACAAAGACCAACGCTCGTCACGGCCGGTTGCGGCTTGCACAGGCGTCAATGGGTTAAGAATAATGTAGAAACAAGGGCGGGGCGTGTGTAGACTTTCCAATCGATCAACACTTCTGAAATCTGAAAGGGATCCAACATGCATTTTCCTTCCTTAATTGGCTTGGCTCCTCAGTGCAAAAATTTACCAGGAGTTCTGACTGTACAAAATCCTGCTAAGACCGTCAGAAGAGGAGGCTAGAAAAGTGAAAGGAATATTTCCTCCTATGAGAACTGGAAACGAGTTAGATGAGTCACGCGATCGAAGATTACCATAAATTCTTCGTCGTGTACCCCAGGGATGCATCTAATTAATGTGCTTAGCAGCGTTGTATATTGTGGCAGCAAACCGGCTGGCAAAAAGCGATGGCATGCAACTCTCAACTCCCAACAAGTGAGCAGGACAAAAGTGTTGAAGAAGGCAATGAAGTACCTGGTAAGTTAATAGTACTGAGATCAGTCCGCACTTGAGTATCTCGTCGTGTTCGTCGGTTCAGGGTAACCAAAGCCCCTGTAGAAATTTGCTTATTTTGGCGGTAAAGGAGGAGGCGTAAATATGCGTTCTTATTTTCGTCGCATTATTCATTTAAAGATATCTGTCTATTTAGCTTGTAATGCCAGGAGTACTAATCAACTGAATGAAATGGGAAATTGTGATGGTTTGTACATGTACCTTCGTGAAAAAGTTATAGTAAAACGTTATATGAAATACTAACTGCTGCCACGGGTAAAGCTTTCAGTTGAGATATTTGTTCCGAACTGACTTATTTAAACTTCTACACATCATTTTCTCCCTTACTTCACTCCTTGATTACTCTGTTTACGAATTCGACTGACTTCTTAATTAAAAATACAGTTATGAAAGCGCCCAAGGATGTTAATTGTCTATATTTAATGCAAATTGGGAGTTTATTTCTGTACGGCTTAATTTTAGTACTTTTGTATACAATGTTTCCAAGAGATCAGCAGTAACAGCGTTCTAAAAACACACTTTCTCCTACAGACATTGACTTCCTGGCTCAGAATTTTACAAAAATGGTGTTTTGGCTGAGAAAAGGTTTTCTTGTGTTTACTCTCTTGACCTCTTCCTCGCTACCAAGTTTAGTGAACCGAATCAAGCAAGCATTCGTTGGCGATTTTATCCCAGGGAACGGGACACTCCCTATTATAGCCTGTAAGAGGAGGTTCCGTTCGAAACGTGCACCTTTAACAGGCTTGAGGTATATTAAAAGGTAAAGAAGTTTAGCAGGGTAGAAAAAGGGTATGGAAAACTGTTATTTAGGTAAAGGGTGAAAGTTTCTAAAGAAACTGTGGTGCTGCGTCGGTGGGGGTAACAAGGTAATTTGGTTATATCAACTAAGTTGAAAATGTAAATTGGCCACCGTAACGAGTTATAAAGCTGAC
>Ga0126337_10000294_pt1 | contig 23232 bp, 14 predicted proteins | sample DipCmetagenome_FD_92527 | JGI IMG/M metagenome (GOLD analysis project Ga0126337, IMG submission 92527) | Coral microbial communities from La Bocana,Puerto Morelos, Mexico - Diploria C A metagenome | ecosystem: Host-associated > Invertebrates > Cnidaria > Coral | place: La Bocana,Puerto Morelos...
ACATCATCATGATCTCAGTCATGAATAGCGTCTTCCCATCTTGCAAAATTTGGTAAAAACTTATGAATTTAAGATATGATAACCTAAACTGTTTGCTTCAAGAGAACGTGTTGAAAAATGAATAAGCAATGTAAAATAATCATATACAACTGAATCTTCGGCATCAGAAATAAAGTGCTTTTTAGCATAATATTTTGTCAACATCTGGTTGGAGAATACAGAATTTAGTTAGAATTTTATTAATTCTACGGAAACACTATAAAACTTTTATATTTCTGACATAATAGAATTGTGCGAGGCAAAACTTGCTTACCAAAGTTATGTCGGATTCAACTCAGTAATTCGAAATGACAATTTCTTGGCTTAATTATCTGAATTATCTCCAAGTATATGTTTAACTACATATTTTCTTGGTCAAAAAAGTCATTTTGATGCTTTTGTTTTAATTCTCGGGTTTACAGTTCGCAAAACTGAAAGTTGTGGTTATCAGAAAATAATCTTTCAACAAACAGTTTCATTCAAGAACGCAGAGAAAAAAATTGAAACAGAGCACCAACAAACCTTTTTTAGCTGTTTGGAAAGGCTTTCAGACGCTGTGATGTACTTTCTGGTGGCTACAACGTTTTATTTTCTGATAACACGACTCTTAAAAAGGGCTAGCTGCGTTTCCTTATTCTTTTAGCTTACCTATTTTGATCAACGTCGCTTTGTCTTGGGACGTTAATACCATTAGGAGGAAGGCGTGTAGAAACGCCGGGACGGCAGACTTCCACATTGTGAGCTTATTTCAGAGTACTGGAATCCCCCGTAGACGAAATGGTCTGTATATCTTCTTTCCCAGCGGCGAAATTGTGTTCAGCAATGTTTAAACCTTTGGTGCTATTGAAAATTGATTCCAACGGCAGTTAGTTTTGAAACAATCAGCTGGTGATTGTTCAAACACTCTTCGAGATCTTCTTTAAATGCGCATCGAAGCACTTAGTTGATGAGTCAGAACACTTCTATTTAATAATTGATTTTCTCAGGACGTGTTTACATTGAAAAGGAAATTGTTAAATTATGCATGACGGCCTGTTTCACGACTAAATCTGGAAAAGGGAGATTTGCCGTCATAAAAATTCATATGAAATAGTAAACAAGTCGACGCTTTGAAATATAACTTTCGCACGTACACATTCCGACTTCAAAATCACGTTTATCCACGGCTTTAATTATGATTAATATCACGGGTGACAAATTACTCCTTAATTTTGGCGCAAAATTTCAGCCGTAATTTATAATTTCACATGTGAAATTATAAAATTGCTATGGCCACGCTTCCGTAACCCAGGATTGTGAGCGTAATTTGTCACCCATGATAAAAGGCGAGGGAAATTATTAGAATTTTGACAAAACGCAAGTGAAATTATTTCCTAATTTCACTCGTCACCATTTGATTACCCCATACGAATACCACACTCTGCGAGACATCTTTACTCTGTTTTACCATTTTTTCCAGTTGCCAGTTATGCGATCATACATAACATTTGGTAATCAGAAAATTTAGGCCTTGAATTGCATGCTGCTTAATACAGACAAAGACCCTTGCTGCCATTCCTGGTCTACTCGTCACGTATGCACATGGCATGATTATCGACCTTTATTAATAATTATTTGGTAGTACTTATTCACAGGTGGATCTTCAGTTTCATTCACACACCCTTTGAATCCTTTTTGTTTAGCTACGTTTAGCTGTGTGCTGTTCAGATGTTCCAGCTAAATTAATAACAAAGTTTATTAAGGTGTAGCAAAGGTGTGATTAAGCCAAGTCAACTCACAAGCAAGACTCGCACAGCGACTCTGACAAAGCTGAAAAAATGCCCAGTTAGGTTTCCAACCTAACTGTGTTTAATTCAAAGCTAGGTTCGAGCGGTTAAATCTTCTCGCTATCAGTGGAAGGGAGATTTTAAATAGATCGACTCAAAGAGAAGGGAATGATGGTGGCTTTTACGAATATCAGCCGAAGATTCGGGCGATCTTCTCCAAAATATTCGAAGATTAGCGAAGATTCCGAAAGTTAGCGCCTAAAAGTGGATGATCACGACAGCCGAACACTTCCGCAAACCTAAGAAGATTCCCGAGATTGATCGGTTGACCGTGCATAACCGCGGAAAGTGGAATGAGTGCGGATCATTGATTGCCATGGTAGCGCAAGGACAGTCAAGATTTATTCACATTCAAAAATCCTACGTTTTCCCAAAGTTACTCTTTACAACTTACGCACATATTATTGCCAAATAGCAGGAGGCTATCGAAGTAGCCGAGTTTTTAGCCGGCGGTCGGCACTTGATGAGAAGCCTAGTATCAGTATGAAAGGTGGGGCCTACCAATTATCCCTAAAACGAAAAGATTACAGAAAGCCTCCTTCCTTAATAGGATGCTCTTTATTAAAGTATACATTTCAGCTACATTCTATCTTCACTAAGTAATGACACGTCGGTTTAAAATACATTCTATTGCGCATCATGCATAGAGCTTGGAGTCTTAAAGCATGCATGCAGTTTACCTTCATAATTACATTATCAGGCAAAAAGCCACGTGAATTAACATTGATAGAAGGACCTTAAATAACTTTTTAGAGACCTTATAGTCTAACTCCATAGAAAAGTAACACAGCTATTACTAAATTTAGCTTCTACACGTTCTCCTTAATGTGTCACTGTGCATCTATGTTCAAGAAATTGCGCGATTGTTCAATTCAAGTTAATCATAATTCCATAGAGCACGGGAACTACGTCAAGATCTGCTTTCTTCGATTACTTTTTACGACCTTACTTATGTTTCGATTGTGTTGCAACTACTGGACAAAATGTACACAACTCGAGAAGAAAGTAACCGCAAAAAATTACATAAGAAGCACTTATCAGTCCCGTTATGTGCTGCTCTATGATGAGTATACGACATGCAACGCAAGTCAATTCGTGTTTCCATTACAGCGGTAAAGCTCTTTAGAAGCATGCGCGAATTTCTTTGTTGAAGAAGGGAAGTAGTCGCCTTTAGACGTTAATCGCAGGTTCAGCAATATAACCTTTTTTCCATTGTATGATACCCGTCATCCTCGTCTCTATCTTCAGGACACTGCAATCATGTAAAAACCAAAATTACATAACAAAGAAGGGATTACCATATTCTAGACAAGAAAGGGTGAACCTGGCGTATTAAGGTGAGCGTGATGTGGTTGATTGGCCGGGAAACATTGGGGTCGATTTCAACTGTACAAATTCTGTTTTAGAAGGTTGGAAGTCATATCCTTGCGGCCCCATGCCCCTCTGGGTGAAATAAGGACTAATGATGATGAAGCCACATCCTTACGACACGACTTGGACTACGACGTGTCAAGGAGTATTTGTCAAAACAAAAACAAACCAAAAAAAACGATGGCCTTGATGGTTTACCAACCAAACCTTTGTGGGTTGAATTTTTTCTTATGTAAGCACATTCCTTCATTCCAATAAATTTGCACAGCTACTGGGCGCGTGAGTGAAAAGACTTAATAAGATTAGGGTTGCGGTTAAGGGTTTAAACTGTTGCAAATGGAAAAATAGAAAAATAGAAAACTATAGGTACTCTTTCGCTCATAGCAAGTCGCTACCGCAATATCTTATCATTACATATTACGCCCATTCCCAACGAAACTCGAGTATATAAAGAATGAACCACCTTCAGTCTTTTCCAAAAAACTTATTCCAGGTAGTTGGTGTGGCTTTTTCCTCGGCTCGGTTTAGCACCTTGTCTCCTTGGGACAACACCACAGCCACTCGAACTGGCGTCACCTTGGGTGTGCTTGATTCTTCACGTGGCTCACAACTAAGACTCAAGCGCCGCTTAAGGGCGCTCTGCAAAGGAAACATCACCTCGTGACGTCAGTAATAACATACACCTTGAGATAATGTCATTTGCGAAATGTAAGCTGCTTATGACTTAAAGATTCCAATGAATACCTTATTTGTACTTATTTACGCGCGTATTAAGTTTCGCGTTTTCCGCGAATTGACCGCAGCCACGAAATTTAAGTTTCGCTAAAACAAGCGAATTATCCACACGCGAAATTAAATTCCGTTGTAATAAATTCTTAAAAATAAACAATTATATACAAAAAGTGGTAATCGACGCGGAAATGGCTTAGCTAAAAGTTTTATTCTACGGCGTTCCTAGCTATCTTCTTCTGAATCACCCATTTCCTCCACTTCTTTCGCAATGTCGTTTGACTGTCTTCAACATAACCATTCATCGCTTTTTAGTTATTAACACTGAAGGAGATCGACAAATTAAAGGATGGAAGAAAACTGCGGTAGCCGATGTTGTCAGTAGAGATACAAGGTTTCCCCTGGCACACCTTTGTAAAAGTGAAATTCTCTTAGAAATCCCTTAATATGGTATATTAATTACCTCTGCAATGTCTATGAAAATAAACCCTTTGTCAACGTACTTTCATGTAATTTAAGACGCTTATTTTAATTTGACTCCTTGAAATCAGGAAATTAAGAAATTAAGAACAGGCAAAACAACTCTTACATTTTGTATCATGGCAACGCGACGAGTGAATATCGTTTGTATCACCCGTAGCACTTATATTACCTGACTACTAGTGCAATACACAACCAGCTTCTTGCAGCGTATTTCAATGACGAGTACAATTAACGAGATGATAACACCACCCATCAAAACCAGGAACACTCCGGCCATGTTATTCAGGTGAAGCCTCTTTGTTTTCCCTGTTTTGGACTCTGATGATTTTGGACACTGGCTACGTTCATCCCACCATTTTCGACGTGTCCTCTCGATAAAATATCTCTCACGTAACTGTAAGGACATGATAAAACAAGAATTAGGAGAAAATAATTCTGCACTGGGCGAAATTTTCCCAAACCAGATCAGTACTTTCCCGGTTTCCATAGCTGTTAAAGGGATTGCGAGTTTTACTCTCCCTACCCTAGATTGGATACGGGGTCTATCGATATCGTGGGTTCCCCCTCGAGCGTGTTGGCATGGTTTTGCTCCAAAAGTTACACTTTGTTCGTAGAGTTAATTCCTCAGTAGGTATAGAAAAGCAGTATCGTACATGAAGCACTGCTTAAAGGCTTGTATTGCAACGTACAAGAGATTTCACCCGCAGGCCTTAAAGAACAGCTATATCAACTGAAAATATTTGAATTTGAACCAAAGGATTATCGGTTTCTTGTTAACAGAGCGATAGAGAGGTCAATACGGCAAGGTCGAAGTTTGAGATTTTCCCGTTAAGACCGAACTCTTGAGGTTATCAGTGATTTATTGCATGGCTTTTTGCTTTGCTTTTGCAGGCCCGTAATAGGCCCGTGGGCATTACGGGAAAATAATGCCCTAGAAACTAGTCAATCAGAGCGCGTGTTAAATAGGCTACAAATGCAACCATATAACAAGAATGGTTAACGAATTTCAACACTTTCTTAAAATCCAAACCTCGTGGATAGAAACAGCCTTCCAATTTAACGATAAGAATATCGAAGATCAAATAACTTTTCACTTACGGCTAAAATTGCCACAGAAATTTTGTTTGTGTAGGGCGAATTCTGCTGCAAACCAATCCCATAGCCCTTGGCTTGTAGAAGGTTCTTCAGCAACCTTGTGTTGCACGGTTTTTGCTGGTTGTAGTATTCCAGGTAGGGCTGTTCAGTTATGTACGCGTAGTCCTCGTTCCTCGCTTTCCTAACGCCCTCTGAAGTAGCGTTCATGAATGTTTGGTGCTCCCTCATGTGCAAGAACATTTTCAGATACAAAGGATCTTCTGATTCCTTAAAGAACTTCTGCACAGAGCCATTGCTGAGAACTCCGTATTTAGTCTTGCTCTGATTTTCCAGTTCTTCCAGGGAATTAATAGTTTTGTTGGTTCGTTTTACTGAAAGAGAAATATTTAATTCGGTTATTCATCATTCAACAGCCGAGTGATTATCACGCAGATTGGTTCTAGCATTGCCGCTTGGTATTCTGCTCTACCTTCATTTGTTCCATTGCTGTTAGTTTAGTTGCCCTTTTGGTCGGCTGCTTCGTATTGTTGCAGGTTAGCAACATAATTATGTACTGTATCCTTGTTTGTTGCCTTGTATTGTACTGCATGTACTGTAATTATCGTACTATAGTCTCACAGATATTGTATATTTTTACTATTTTTCCTAAGGTAGGTTCTCTTTGTAATCCTTGTTTTGTAAGTGTGTTTAAATAAAGACAAAGGTTAAGTTAAAAAAAAGTCAGAAGAAGAGAAGAAAGGGCCAAATTGGCAAGCTGGTTTGACAAAGACCGCTTTTCTGTTTTCAGTCACATTCCGTTTTTCATGTAGCTGCTGTTCAACTAGCCACTAACACTGGACGAAGAATCAATTACTGGAAAAGCATAGAGCTGTATAACCCTAGAGAACAGAACAGTCTTTATGGAAACGCTCGTCAGCAACTCGGGACCAAACAAACAACCGAATTGTTTCAAGCTCATGCTCGTGTTGGCATGATTGTATGTAAACACATCAGCACTTACTAGTAAAGAAAGCAGCAAGGTTTGCTGTGTAGGTTGATATCAGTATCAGTATGAAAAACCAGAAGGCAGAAACTAACAGCCGACCAGAAGGCGCCAGGGGTGTGTTGTCGGGGCCTTGCTGCAGAACGGAAGCCGTGGCAAACCACGCGCTGTTAAACAGGTTAAATTCATTTCCAGGCTGTTCATCCGATTCTCGAGCTCGGGTACGGTAACTAAACGGGCTCAAATAGTCGATAAAAAACATCATTATCGTCATACCGATGACCTATGACAAAAATTGATGGGGTTACGATGTGATTTTGCGAACGAATGCTTAAAACCTGTCCGAACAATGCATTGAAGTATCAAATGGTTTACGGTAACAAAGATTCCCGCCCCCTACTTAAAGAAAAACCAAACACTCTCAGCAACTAGCATTAAGAATTATAACTATTAGATAAATAAACTTTCAAGCTTGTTGTGAAGGTAAACATTACCACTCCGATAGTAGAAAGCCACACGCCAGCATTAAACGGCCGAAGGAAAGCAAATATGTCAATGGGCGGTTCGCCGGGTTTCTGCATGATCAGACTCATGCTGAAGTCCATAAATGGCTTGCTAAAGTCAATGACTAACTCGCGATCTGCGGTTATCGTAATGGGAGCAAGAGCAATGTCTTTTTCCTGCAAAAGGACAGAACAACAGAGGTTTAAAATAAAAGCAATAGTGGGTATTACCGAACGCAACGTTATTACATTGTACTCACAAACTTGTTTTTCTGTAAAAACTGTAAAATCGAACTTAAGTAAGATCACATGAATTATAACAACATTTTTGGGTGGATTGCGGAAGTTTTATTATCTGAAGGAGTAATTCTTGTGCATTTTGAAAGAGATTAGCAGTGATCTTTATTCTTACGATCCGCTAAATCAACTGTTGATTTGTAAGAAGGCTTTGAGAATTGGGAAAAATATTTGTAATTATTTATTGTCTATGTATACGCCTACAAAATGTGAAAGTAATGTTACCTTCTTTTTCAGCTCCTCTACCATTCCCCCGTAGCTTTTATGCAAATAAATCTCGTAGTCGAAGTTTGCTTCTTTCGATAGTTCTTCGATCAAATCCATACAGAAGCCTTGAAGAAGATTTTTAGGAATTCGTCCAGTTGGTAATGGCATTGACTCGTTTACTTTCTCGACAAAAGGCGGCTCCTAGTAGGAAATTCCAATGAGCACAAGTAAATAAGCATTTTAAAGGTGACTCAAAACGGTTTCCAGGACTTTTCAAGACGTAGATTCTGATGGGTTATTGTTACCACTCAGTTTATGTTACAATCATGGCAACAAAAAACTGCCCAATCATTGGTGAACACCTTGTAATAGTTTTGGTTACTTAATAGGCCTGCTAAAACACCCTTTTAAAACATCCCTTTTTATCATCGAATTATAAGAACGTTGCAATTGTAAGATGTAACTTCTGTATATGCGTTTCAAAGCCACCTCAGTTAAATTTTAGGTGGCTCCATCAATCTTAACCTTTGGAATTCTGTATATTTTAAGTCTTTCTCACCAAAACGGTTGTAACTTTCAACACTGGGATGGCCTCTGGCTCCTGGGGCTGAAGATTCCCTGGATTGTGGCACTTGACAAATTCAGCGAAGTCCCCCACCCAGAGCGGCGTTTTGTCCTGTAATGAGAAGCGATGTTCTTTCATTCCAGGTTCCGGCAGCCACGAGCCGATCTGAAAAAGAAAGAAATGACTGCTACGCAAAGGACAGGTAGCAAGGCAGGAAAAATGTTACTTGGTTTCGTAATTGTCCCGCAATGAGCCCTGCAATGCTGAATTAAACAAGTACTGCAAGCTCTGGTCAGCTACTGTCGTAACCTTTCTACTAATCATCCCGTACAAACCTTTTCTACATTGTCTTCAAGAACGTTTACAATGTCGAAACCACTGTGTGCTAGTCGCTCGCCCGTAACCAGGTTGAACTGCACCTCACCGGTCAGACCTTGAAACTTTACCTTCAAATATAATTTGAGTAAATGAAAAGAAGCGCATAAGTATCAGTGAAATGGCTCATGAAAGATAATTCTATAGCAGCTAACTAACAGTGTAATAATAGGTGCGAGATTAGGCGGTTTAGAGTTTGAGCCCCAATGTTTGTGCGTATTGGCAGTACGTTGTTTTCTTAGCCAACAAAAATTAAATTACCTCTCACAGTACCTGGCCTTAAAATGCCCCAAGTCAAGATAACTGTAGCCCGTCATGGGAAACTTCCCATTCAGTGTGAGAAGCAGTACTGTATACATTGCATACTGAATAGGTGATGTCACAGTTTGCCACCTCTGCACTCAGTACTCGAGGATGACGTTAGCACAGGGCACCGAACAGAAACGCGTTGTATGTTCTTTAATTACCGAGTTCTTTGTTGGCCTGTAGATCTCTAATCGCCTCCAGCTTAAATTATACATTTAACATTGTGCCTCCAGTTAAGGCTGTTTTTACCTTTCTGATATGATGCAGCAGCCTCCAACCCAGTCTCCCATGCGGAGTTGACGCACTTCGTAAAGGACACTCGCTATCAGTGAAAAGTGAATCCATTGTCTTCATACCGTCACTGTTCATTAAATTGTACACCGCTATTCCCACAGCGAGTACAGCGTCATGTACGGATGCGTACATGGCCTGTCAGAGTTGATAGGACAGATTAATTTGGCTCGCTTTTTCCTGAACTAGAAGAATGAAGCTCAACATACTAAAACCAAACAATCAACAATTAAGAAATTGACGTCACTTTTTCGTGCGTTTGTCCTGTTATTGACATTACATTTTGTCATAACATTGTCAAAGTAGTCTGGAACTTCTTTGACAATGTTGTGACAAAATGAATGATTTTGTGGTCAAATTGTCCGCTTTCACTAGTTGACGCATCGTATAAATTGTAAATTCATGCGTCTGTCCGCTTATAGACAAAGACAATTAGCTAATGAACATCAGAGAATTTCTGCAGTTATCGTAAAATTAAAATTTGCGTTTATTGTCAATCATTGCAAAATGTGTTGTAGATAAAAGGTAGTCTTTTCATTGGTTTAGCAAAAGCGATTTATTATATTCTTTTTATTTTTCACTTTACTACACTTAGCTGATCATTTCCAATGCGCATATTAATATTTTATTTCCATTGTACTTAGCCCTAACAGCACATAGAAGGCCTGAAGAATGTATCTCACCAGCGAGTATTCGACTCCTTTCGTGCTGTTCGCATGTTGCTCCAAGATCCTGGCAATCTCCTCGTTACTAACGTGAAGCGTGAGTCCCAGCATGCCGAGAATCGAGGGATACGTTCGGTTTGGGCCTGCAACCTCCTGTTAATAAAGAGAAGTATTGGCCTATAAAGCTATCAGAGAAGAATGCAAGTAACAGCTATTCAACGGACTACACTTTTCGAATCAACTCTGCAGAACACGTGCTATCTTTTTGTTCCTTCTATTTGGGTTAGTATCGAACACGTATATCGTGACCCAAGTAGGTTGGGTAACTACGTTATGCTATAGTTGGAGCGGTCTGGATTCGAGCGCTGGCCGGGGACATTGTGTTCTTGGGCAAGACACTTAACGCTTAAAGTGCCTTTCTCAACCCGGAGAGTGTTCGGGCAATTTCAAAGAATATCAGGACCTCCGGCAATAGACCAACATCTTAGTCATGGGGATGGGAGGTGGAAGAAGCAATGATCGATTTAGGTAATAATAATCACGACAATACATTACCAAGTCAAAGCTAATCCACCGATATTCATTGTCATTTATTCCGACAAACAACGCCTAAAATAAATAACAGTCTTGTTCAGTGTTAGGTGTAAGAGATATGATCTTCTTTCCTGGGTTCATTAAAGAGCCATTTAGTATTTTAATCTTTTCCTAATATCACATTAACAGAAAATGCTATTAAATAAATGTATTATTAGACTATAGCATTGTAACGTTTAGGAAGGATGGTTCGCAACGCTCTAAATCTGGAGGCTTGTCCTTCATTCCATTCAACTCTACTAAGCATGTTTAATTAGGAAATAAGCAATTAACCGGGAAATGTTGTGATATCTAAACAATGCTTCGACAATTTACCGTCAGGTATGTTTCCTTACTTAATATTGCAACTCGGTTAGTCGTGATTTGTTTTTAGCATAAGTACCCTCAAGAAAGGTAATATACGTCATCGGGCCCCATGAACTCATTATCATACAACAAATGAGCACGTACCTCATTCATAATCTCAGTCAAGTCTCTATGATCACAGAACAAGACGATTTCTTTGATATGCGACTTGCGTAGTGCAGTTAGAGCGTTTCTTGTCTGATTTTTGTCGGTCGCAATAAGTTGTGGTATCATTTCAATATTAAATCGAGGCCAGCGCTGCGCTTTGGCGTAAAAGGATGATGCTTCTTTGGTTTTCCGCGCTGAAATATAAACTTAATTGATTAGGCATGAATAAATCAATGAAGAATTAATATTTCATACTCTAAGAGAAGAACTCAAAAGTGACAAGTCGAAAAAGAAAAGAGGTTGCAATCTTAACCAGAGTCACTGCTCTTATGTTGGATATTTTTGTTTTGTTCTGCAAGACACTTTCATAGCGTCTCTATGCAACGAGATGCGCAAATGGAAATGAAGAAATCGTTGCTATGGGCAAGCAAATCTCTGACATACAACGTACCACTGTAGACTAATATCATTTGCCATCACTCCAAAGCCCTTAATGTGATTGATAGCGAAGAATGATAATCTTTTAAATGGAGTTTTGACACCTAAGTATATTCTACAAATTCTATTGGAGAAAAAGGTTAAGAATATAGCTTAATGGTGCCCAAACCAAATGTTTATTTCAAAGACCTGGCACGCGTTTGCCACAAGACATGCAATATCCGACGCAATGCCTCACTTGCATCAGACGTCCTTGCCGGTTTAAGTCTCGAGGCCAGCTGAATAAATCTATTGAAAGGACTTTTGCAGTGATAGAGTGTGCAAAACGTTTAAGTTAGGATCGATGCATTGTATAACTTTGGCACTGCGCCCATCATTCAACAATGTTCCCAGGATTTAAATTTTGTTATCAACAAATTTAAGTACCATCATATACCACCGCTACTCTGGAGAACTCAAAAAAGTCCATGACATCAAACAAGGACTGACTTGCGGCGTGATATGACGGTCTGATAGACATGACGAACTTGTGCGCAGAGTTATCTTCTAAGGCGTCAACTTTTACTATCGGTACATAAAGTAGGGAGCTTAGAGCTAAAGCTTCCTCGTTCTCACACGCCAAGTCAATGATGGTTACAACTTGGGACAGTGTAGATATCACTTCTACAAATGAAAGAAAACATATATCTATAAGGAACAAACTGAAAACGAAATTAGTTGAGACATTTTCATGAATAAAGAAAATCACAGACAATGCAGCAAGTGGGTGAAAATGAGCGAAATCTTGCCATGTTCAATGCATACCTTTGGAAAGAAGATCTTTGCCATCAACCTTGACGTGAATTAAACTGAATCTGAGTTTTTCTAATTGTAGCTTCTTTGGAAGTACGTAATTAAAGACGTATTCTAAGACGTGAAGTAGGCTCTCTGTTTCCTTGCGGTGCAGCGTACCTAAACATGCACATCAATACAAACATCAATTACAGTAAAAATAAATTATCAGAGAGTCATCACAGCCATCAAAACTATGAAAACATATGAATAGTTTCGCACAAAGACTCGTTTTGACACAGAGACAAATGCAACTCGGATATGGCGACCATTGTTGATTTTTTCATCTAATTTATGACGGGCAAAAAAACTCACATTGTGCTTTTTTGCACAATCCAGTAATAATATCCATTTCTGTGCCGGAATAACACTACCACTATTGCTGTTTCTCGAGGTCCGCTCAAAGAGCGCACCAATACACGTACGATGTCTGGAGCGACTCAGACTGAGATTAGGACGTTTCTTCAAACTTGACGCGACACGCTTGAGTTTCGTTTTAATAGCATTTCCAAAAATACTCAGTTGCCCTTGAGTCAGCAACAGCATCATATGTAGCATAAATGATTCATATATAAGAAATGAGTAAGTAAGTCGCAATCTTTGTGACAAAGAACATCTTCGAAATATGCTTACTTTTCTCAAGAGGAATTTTGAGTTGATGTGGACTTTTTTAAATTACTCACCTATCTTGATGTCGCGAATCTTCTTTTTTGTAGTGAGAGTCGTACATGCCATGAGGAACACGATGAAAAGTAAAACCACTATCCTCGACAGTTTACCCATAACCTGCGTAGTTTAAGTTAGAAAGTAATATGACAAAAAAGTGTTTGGTTCAGTGTCTCTTGTTCCGTTTCTTCTGGTGAAAGCGTTTAAAAATTTTACTGAAACAGGCATTTTCAGCCTGTCAGTCGCATCGTTGGACCACTGCAAAAAACTATAAGGTTTGTTTCCAGTTGGTTCAATCAAATTTTCATCACTGCATGAATAATTGACTTCTCATTTGGACGTTTTCAGGGTGGAAATGAATTATTGACTCCCAAAGGGCGAGTGGGACTCGTTATAAATGCATGTACCAAAAGCAACGCGAGGTTCAAGTTGATGAATAATTACAAACTTTGAAAAAAATACCTCTCAATAACTAGACCTCCACACTCGAACTACAATTTAAGTTTACGTGGAAAGTTAATAAGCAATAAAAATCACAACATGTCCTGTGTATCTAAATATCAATTTGTTTTTCTTAGTAAGAAAAGGTCGAGAAAACTTCTTACAAGGATCTTTGCCAACAAAGTTTTACAAGAGTGGTTAAGACTGTATCAGTAACCGCATCTTCACCCCTTGCGAGAAGCACCAAGAAGAATCGTTTTGTTGTTTTTCACTGGACAGGTACAAACAACTCATTGCACGCTACCTATTCGGTATGTATCTTGTTAAATTATTTTCTTTCATCGATTTTGCCGCAGTAATTTAAGCTGCATGATACACTATACACCAGCGACATATTTGTACTCCCGGTAACTACTGAACAAAGACTGATTATTCTGTTGATTCTGTGGATGATTAATAACTTAAGTCTTCTAATTGTCACTTTTGTTCAATTCAAATGGTACAGTCACGGCGCTACATGAGACGCTGCACCGCCTATAACAGACAAGCATGGTCTCTTGTAACAGAGTAATAAACTGCAAAGCCACAAGAAAATTTACATCCCTCGGATTAACCCATTTTAACGGGTGTGATAGGTTTATAGAGCTTACATAACTGCAATATGAACGCCATCACAATCGTTGACTTCAAATTTTCCAAACTCCTGGTGCTCGCTCGGTTAATTGGGGCTCCATGCCACCCGCGACGAAAGATCGCAGATACGGATAACAAGGAGGATCGTGCTTAGTCGTGAATAACAACAACTCGTTGCTTACCATTGAATTTTGCGAGATAAAAAGGAGCAAAGTTTCGATATCCCGCTATTTGTCAATTAGTCTGGCTACCATGTGCTGTGTGGGCGAGTTGAGACCATAAATGGATTGATAGCGCGCGTAAGCCTTTTCAGAGGCGCCTGTACAAGCTGCCGAGGGATCTCATGTCCAAAATATAATAATAAAATAATAACTTTATCTACCCTCGGATTTTACAGATGACTCAAATGAGCTGGTTTCTACGAGCATCAAATAAACGTAACGTAGTTAAGAATCCCAACTGGTAGGAGGAGACCAGTTGGCTATTTACAAAGCGTGACCGACGATTCGAACTCGGTCACGCTCAGTAGTGACAGGTAAAGATAAAGTCCGCATACGAGCCAAAGTGGCCCATCCGGCCGGAGCTTATCCCGGTTTACGTAGCATTAAGCGACTAGGAATGTTGCTACTCCCCCCTGGATGGGATGCTAGTCCATCGCAGGGTTACCCCCAGCATTAAATTTGTCGGTACCCATTTATACACCTGTGTGGAGAAAGGCGCTGTGAGAGTTAAGTGTCTTGCCCAAGAACACTACACAATGTCCCCGGCCAGGGCTCGAGCCCGGACCGCTGGATCCGCAGTCGAGCGCACTAACCATGAGGCCACCGCGCCTCCCACTAGTGGCAGGGGGGAGATTTATATAGTACTAGTATATATAGTACGGTGAAATGTTATTTTATTTTACTTTTTGCATTTTGGGGGTATTTTTAATAAAACAGTTATTTCACTCGAGCGTACACTTGCCACACTTGGTGATCATGAATATGTGTACGAAAAAGGGATCCCCGGTCTATTGTCGATTATCGATCGCTACACTCCATCGACACTAGGTCGACGCTCCCTCAACACCCGACCGACTAACGCCCGGCTGCTGATCAACTGTCCATGAGTGTCGACCAGATATTGATCGGGATGTCGATCAAGAGTATTGATCGACACTAGGCTGCTGGTGCCCTTAGTACACATGCTCAATGGAGTAAGAAGGTCGAGGCTGTAGTAACTACAATCTTGGACATAATAAAAAGGAACAATTAACCCCCTTCCCCTCCAAAGCAATGATGCGCTAAGGCCGCAAAAACGTGCCATTTTGGCAGTATTGAAATGGGGGGAGGGGTGGTCGAGATGTTCCATTTATTTTGTCCAAGAATGTAACTTTAACTATCTTTCAGTATTTGTCTGCTAAGGTTTGCAGCTGATATTTTAGAAGTGAAGAGTATGCGATTCAGACGGAGGGTACAAACTCCAATAACTGCTGTTTCAGAATCTCCACTCTCCTCTAAAGATACTTATTATAGCAAAAACGTTTACGTCGGTAGAGGTTATACCGAAAAAAAAATAGTTTGTTCATTAGGAGTAAAAAAGTCTACAAGGCAAAGTTCGTTCTTATCTCGACACTGTTTCTTCCTGACGTGAAAGAAGAGTTAATTGAAGCATTTCATCTTATAGACGCAAATCTCAGTTACCGATAAATCAATCAAGACGTGAATGACTAGCATTAACTGATTATTAAAGATATGTACACTATACAAAGAAAACTCCAGGTTATAAGTACCTTATTCATAAATACTTATTCGTAGCTTAACCTCAAGTGCATTAACTCCCATGCCTTTATGCCTACTGCAGTTTCGCAGCCTTCAGTCAGATTTAGCAAACCCACCTTTACAAATCAGGCTAAATCGATCCACATGATGTCAATTAGTCTGATTTTATTTGTAACTCAGACTTGCTGTTATCAATATGTTACACCTGAAACTGCTTAAATCAGTAATAGTTTATATGTGCCTTCACTTCAGGCTAGCTAATTTCTCCCCCAAGACTTTCTTTCGAAAGCAAATTCCAAAAGCAGCAAAGATGAAAAGAATATGCTATGGAAAACAGAGAAGAATTTCGCGAAGACCAGGTTTAAGATTATTAAAGAGCTGGCATAACAGACCTTTAAGTAAAAATAAATCTTGCAGCCTACTATCTATTTTTTAGGAGTATGTTAATACCTTTGAAGTAAATTTAAACTCATTATATCTATACGGATTCACCCCTCCCGAAGGGCGACTAAACAATAGTAATTACACAAAGTAACAACGAAACCACTCTGAGACGATAAAACAGGGATTTAATAGCACCAAACAAGCCCAGATTTCGTAGTATTTAGTCAGGTCAGTCCATTACATACACAATATAATAATCAGTTTCGCAAGAAAAAAGATCTGTGGTTCAAATCATTTGAATAAAAGCCAGACATTATTATTCTAATTTTGGGGTCAACAAGAATGTTTCAATCAACACTACCGCCTGCACTAATTGGTAACATAAATTCCATTCTGTGAAAATTGAAATATGTACAACGAATAAGTGAAATTTTAATTTGGAACAGTAAAGCGTACAGCCAGGCAGGATGTGCCGCCTTGCAAATGAAAACACAATGCGTTTAAATATATTAACTTATCTATCCGTGACAGTGATAAAGTGATTCCTTAATCTGTGGCTATTGTCAAAACAAGCGGTGAAACCCAAAAGGTCATTTGCTGCGGGCAGATAAAGTTTACAGATGTAGAGAAAACCAAAATAATATTCTTCGAGAAGAGTCTTTTTCGCTCTAGATATCTATTCTACACGCTTCTTGGGGAACTCGGCAAGGTTTCTATGCAAAGTTGTGAATAAAAACGTTTAACTCCGCGGTCTAGAATTGTTTTAGTTCTCCGATACGCCGGACGAAACCTGATCTTTTGAAAATACGAAATTTCAAAGCGGTAGAACGTGGCATAAACACAGCATGACCGATAAAAACAACCAGCTCAAGTAATTAAACATGCAAAACATGGCATCTTGCATCGATAATTAACTAGCCTCTTGTCGAGCGGTTAGTCCTCAATGAATTCATCACAATATTAACAATTTCTTGCTTGGATAAAACTACGTTATTTGGCCTAAAAAAGAAGGGTAAATGACCTTCTCTGATAAGATTCATCTAAACGCCACGAGAAAGGCTAACGTTTGATATTTTTGCTTATATTATTTTCTATGATTTTCCTTTTCGAACCAATAGTTGCCGGTGGGCAGGTGTTTTGGAAAATGTTCTTCAAAGAATCGCCAGTTAAGAATCCAAGCCCAAAGCTTTTCGTTGTTCCTCGTAGTGTGCAATATTTCGTTTCATGATATCCATACATGGTCCTAGAAGCCTCTCAAACGCGTCTACATTCAAACAAGCGCACTTCACTTCACCGCCATCCGCGAACACAGAGGCAGATCGCGGGTTCTTTGTTACAAGCGCGACTTCGCCAAAGTAGGCTCCTTTCTTAAGCTGTGAGATTTCTTGGCCTGAAACCGTGACGCGAACGGTACCTTGCTCGATAAAATACATACAGTCCGCTTCGTCGTTCTGTCGTATAATACACTGGCCTTCCTCGAAGATCTTTGTTTCCAAAGCGTCGGCCAAATTCATTCTCTCGTAGGCCTGTAGCTGTGCTAACATGGGCACGTTCTCGAGAAGCGCCTCGTACATTTGCCGCTTCCTCGCCGCGGCACCGACAACAATTCGCCGAAATGTCGCTTGGTCAAGAGCCCAGATGGTTCCTTCGGATTTAGCTATGATAGTAGCATTTCTAGGGCAGTTGTACATGAGAGCTAGTTCTCCAAAGCTACCCGCGTCTTTAAAAGTGTGAACCTTTATTTCCTTACCATCCTTCTGGATGAAAACATCGAAGACGCCATTGTCAATGACGTAGAAATTATCTCCATCCGCTCCCTGGCGAATAATTTCGTCTTCAGGGCTAACTTTCCTCTCGAACATGGCATCAAGAAGTTCCTTCATCTGCTCACGATCACACGATTTGAAGAGCAAAATGTTTTCCACCGATTTCTTCAGGCGCTGTAATTGTTCGTCTGTTTTGGGGTGAACTATAGGTTTCGCACTCGTGTCATTTTCGTTAGGGTTATAAGCTTCAGCCGCAACTGCTCGTCTCCGTCCACGAGCAGGCATCTTAGGCGGCTCTTGTACCTCATCATGGTCTTCCACACTCTCCTTTTTCTCTGCTTTCGACGCTGCCGATTCCTTTCCGGCTTTGCTGTCCTTCTTCTTTCTTCCCAATCGCAACATGTTGAAGTAATCAGCTGCAAAGTCCACCAAATCGTTTGGATTCTCCTGAATACACTTGACCACAAATTCCTCGAGTAGATCAGTTAGCCCTGGGGGAATAGAAAACTGAACGGTGGTTTCCATTCTCCGGTATCAATTTACTGCTCGAGTTTTCGACGTTACCTTCGAGTTTACACATCTCTAGTTTGTGCTCGCCTCTAGGCAACGCGCCCAAACTCTACGCGTTGGAGAATCGACACAAGCTAAAAGTTCGATCCACCAATAATCATATGTTCTTTGTTTGTGTGACTTCTGTCGAATCCGGCGTCGTTATTCTAAAAAGCCTGTATTAAATTAAGTACAGGAAAATCTCCGTCTTCGAGGAGATTTTCGAAAGAAAAGTCTTTTCTATGCGGTTTGAATTTAAACAGCTGTCACTCCTTTTTGGTGGTTTTTATTATTCTCCTTGCATTTTAATTTCTCTTAACAGCTGACGTCACCATCTCAAAGTGCGAGAAAAAGCAATAGATGTTATTTCCTCGGCCTAATAACAGCGTACTTATTGCCCCGTGTTATTTGACCTGTCTCGTAACGGATCTTATATTTCGACCGAGTGATTAAATGATTTAAAAAGGCTTCGACAAGTGAAACCAAAAGTAAGTATTTCTTTTTCCAAAGGTGAAAAACTTTGTAAACAAAACAAGTCCGCCTATTTCAAGCATTATGCTAATGAGCTGTGGTTTAAGAACTTCGGGTGGCACGGAACACAAAATTAACTGTCAAGCTCATGGTAATTCAACAAGACAATTCTACAACTGAAGGCTCCAAATAATAGAATATATCCCAGCCATTCTCTGAACTGAATATCCCGGTTTTTTGGTAGGTTGTTGCGAACTGTTAACTAGGAAATAAATTCTCATTAATCAGCCGGGGCGAGATCGACATCAGAGGGAAGATTTTGATCTGATTTTTGTGGATATGGCTAAAATAGCCATAAATTACCAAAGATAACTTGGATGGAAGTTGTTTTGTCTTGCAAAATTTACTGACAGTATTAAAGAATCGTTAATCACGAAAAAAGACAAATTTCACTGCGAAAGTTTCGTAAATGACGACCGTTCCATATCATAAACATCTTCTACTTTAATTTCCACTTTTATCTGTTTTTCTGGTATTGTATAAATCCTAATGATGTACAGTAGAAACGGCGGGAAAGAAAACCATTCAGAATATTTAATGAAGTCTTGAATTAATTTTGTCAAGTGGTACATCCCTCGTTGGATCCCAACGCAATCTTCAGTGAAAAATACCAAGAACTCGTAAATAAACTATATAAAAGGAAAAAGAATTGCAGCATTATTTTTTGTAAAAGGATAGAATTCAAAATAAAACATACAAGGACTAAACGTTGAAAAGCTGCCAACTGCTGACATGTAAAAGACAATTTACAAAATACGCGCAGCACGAAATTCATTTTCTCGATGTCTTCCCGCTTCACAAGATGCATTGAAACATGACATTAAACACAGTAACCTCCCACGAAAGACTGAAATTAAAAGCACACGCTTCTACAACAATTTTGGACCTAGAGGCCAAATATTAAAACAAATCACTTACGTCCTGTTAAATCTGCTCAGTTGGACGAGAATAAATTTAAAAAAAACACCGGCCAAATGGCGGTGACTTGGCCGCACTTGTCTGTCTTAATATATGGAAAGCTGTTCTTTCTTTGTTTAAAATATCACATCAAGCTGTTCGCAAATATGACGCGTTAGACATTTCTTCTAGCTTCTTCTTTAGATATTTAGACGAAGGGAAACTATTGACATTACAAAATTGCTTTCCAGGGAGTCCAATTTGTCTGTCTAAGGTTTTACCCTTCACCGAGTGGACAGACTGAGTGGCGGCCACTTTTAATTAAACAACACAAATTGGTCTCGATGCCAGTTATAACCAAATGAGCCTTTCAGCGCCCAAACAAAGCCTCGGTAAAAGGGCAGTGAAAATATAATTGACACTGCCAGGTCGATTGATCCACTCCGAGGAGGCCACTAAATCATTTTACATAGAGGCCCATAGCATTTTAATTTTCAGTTGAGCCTGCGAAGACCTTCATGCGAAGACAGTAATTCATCACGGAGTGACCGCGCCTTGTTTATATATTAAGACAAACGAGTAGAAGACACAAGGCAGATGTTTTGGCGTTTTTTATTTCGTTTGTTATTATTTCAGACGAAGCGAAGCGAGCTTGAAGCGAACGAGCTAACAGTAGTAATGACTAATTATGAGGCGCGGCTGTCGCTTCCCATGTTTTTTTTTATTATTTTCTTTCCCTTATTTTTTGGCAATTCTTGTCGAATCCCTTTATGTGACCGGCTTGCAAATATTACCTTTTATTTTTCCGACAAGTAATCAGATAATCATACCTCTTTAAACATTTTTAAGAAATACTCTTCAGGATGAAAACTATTCCCCTCAAAATTGCCCTGTCTTTCGGAATATTTCGGCGTCGGAGTAGAATGAAGAAAACTCTGTTGACTAATTCAAAAGAAATGCTCTGTACAGCATTGTCCGGTTCGACGTTTGTGCTGAACACGCAATACATCAGTGTAGCTTTCTAAGAATTTCCTTAGTCCTACCTGCGAGTAAAGTGGTCAATAAAGTGGTCAATAAAGAGCTCGTAAGTGTAAATAAAACTGAGTCTGAAGAAAGCGAAAATCACTTACAGAGGGCAGTCCAGCAGACTGCTCCACAATAACAAGTGGTGGGGTAATGATGAAGTAAATTAATGGCTATTGACGATGCCATTGACCTATTTGGGAAGACTGCGATATTGACAGAGACATGTTAAGCTATAGTATTCAGATTTCTATTCTTTAACGGCTTAAGTGATCTTATACCCTAAAAGGACCAAAAAGGTGAATTGTGAATTTTACGCGAAATGGTTGTTATGGTAACCAGCCGCACCCTTTTGAGGTAGTCTCTTATAGCACTGACGCCGCGCCAACACTTCCTGCTCTTTTACAAAGCAAGATTTGACTTTCACAACAAGCATATTGTGTGAGTTTATGTTTCGTTCTGTGACATGAACGTAAGTTTCGACAGTTAACTCTTGTTTTCAGTGCTTTTTACAGGCTTTATTTGGAAATAACCTTATTCTGCACCACACCCAGTAAAATAATCTTCTTATGTGACGTGACAGGCGTTAAAATGATCCGACTTATTTGGCTTATTGCATCACGACACAATTGCTCTTTGATTGGCCCAAGTTACTACAGAAAATTATACGAAATGAATGAGCCTGTGATGATAATTCAGGCAAAACTTTTCAAAAGTAATTATACCAATCGAGTTGTGCCAGTCTTTAATTTATATTTTTGGCCATGTTCAATCGTTGCTATGGCCGTTGCAACGTGAGAAAAAACTTATTACACTTTGTACTTTCCTTAAATTTCACATTCACCTAGAGACCAATTCGGCTAGATTGTTTCAATTTTTTTATTGACAGCAGTTTCCAGCGCTTTCCAAGACGTAGATCAGGGTGGTTATAACCACTCTATATTGGTTGATCACAACTCGTGGTATCATATCTGCCCAATCATTGCTGTGTATCTTGCGGTTAATGTCGTGGTACAATAGGTTACCATAAGAACAATATGACCTGGTAAAAACACCCTTAATTTTAGTTAAAAGCTCTTACAACTCAAAAACGAGCTCGATGACCCCCATTTTCAATCTCGTGGAAACGCGAAGCGTTGAAACGGGTTTCTTGCGGGGGCGGGGACTCCGATATGCAAATGTGTCACTCATACCATGGTATACAGAAAACATTGCCTGCAGGGCAGAGCTTGGGAGGTACCCTTTAAGCATTGATATAAAAGCCTCAATCTCTAGCTATTGGCAAAGATTAAAGCATTCTTGCAGCAATGTTTTTTTAAGTCAAGCATTTCAATATACAACAACTTCTACACCTTTCTTCGATGGGGGTAGGGGGTATCAAGTAACAGAATCAACAGAACCAGTAACACGGCAACACATCAAGAACGGTCGATTAAAAATAAAGAAAAATCTTGGAAATCAGTATTCACAAAACTGGCTGGAGACTAAGAACAGTTCATCAACAACTTCAAGTGAAAATTTACGCACAGGGAAGTTTAAAAAGAATTATCAATTTGAAAATTACCTGAAAACGGTTACAAACCCAGCACACAGAATTAGCCTGACAAAGCTTAGGTTGGGATGTCAGTCCTTACGAATAAAACTGAAAAATATGAAAATAAAGGAGCATCAATCCCAGTAGAGGAAAGAACATGCTTAGTATACAAACAAAAATGCGTAGAAAACGAACAGCATTTCTTGATGTATTGCCAGAAATATGCTACCATAAGAGTTGAGCGCCATTCTGACATTCCAAACAAAGATGCACTTTACGCAAATCGAAGCGATAACGAGAGAACGAAGTACTTACGTAGAGCTGACAATTGAGTTACATCAAAAATAATAGGTAAATATATTAACTTAATGTTTAAAAAAGAAAAGAGATTCTCAACTTACCAACGTAATGAACATTATAATTTTTATTTGATTTGATTTTAATTAATTATAAAAGAATCAAGTGAATGTTATTTCTTATTGTACTAGTTAATGTTAAACCTTTATTGTAAACAGACCAATACCTCCCTTTGGAGTGTAAGGCGCAATAAAGATATACTGCTACTCACTCACTGACTCACTCACTCACTCCGGTGTAGACACTCTTCGTAATTAGTCGGGCCGAACGAGACCGCCCGAACATCACGTTGGAATAGAAACCGCGAAGTCCGAGCCCGACGCCATATTGAAATAGAAACCGCACATCAGTACAATTGACGAGATCACACAAAAAATCAAACAAGAAGATCTGTTAGATCTTATAACCGCGCTTAAAAAAAATTAAAATGTATTTTTAGGACCACTGTCGCAGCGCATTGCATATTCCAAAGCAGCCCTTGATGATTCACTGACTACTATTGACACCACATCACTTGATCAAAACAAAGTGTATCATTGCACCATCGCTCTTAGCGATGGTGCAATGATTGCACCATGGCTCAAAGCTATTAATAAATCGTTCTTAAAAGTCAAAATTTAATTTGTCTGTAAAGTAGTCAC
>Ga0126337_10000295_pt1 | contig 23229 bp, 14 predicted proteins | sample DipCmetagenome_FD_92527 | JGI IMG/M metagenome (GOLD analysis project Ga0126337, IMG submission 92527) | Coral microbial communities from La Bocana,Puerto Morelos, Mexico - Diploria C A metagenome | ecosystem: Host-associated > Invertebrates > Cnidaria > Coral | place: La Bocana,Puerto Morelos...
TAAATGTAGCGTTCCCCTCGGACGTTCAACGTTGTTCCTTTAAAAAGCCCTTTTCTGTACTTATTAACTATCAGAAAAATCACCTATAGAACTATTTTTAACGTCAGTTTTCCTGTTTACGAACGAAAAGCTGCGAACAATTCGAAAACAACCGAGTACGGGCAACGCGCGGCCGCCATCTTGTATTTGTTTGCCCTGATTACCCATGATCCCCCAACAAGCGCGAAGTCCTCTATTCAAAGTGACCGCCGTATCGCCGGGAAGGTCCATATATTGATGATATTTTTGTTTCATCTGCATCGCCAGCGTGCATAAATCGACGAATTTCTAAAATCTGTTCCACTACTTCGACAGAATTTTTCAGTGCTAGCATTAAGCTACAATATTTGATCGTGCGACATTTCTCGCTGGAGTAAATCAGTACCATAAAAGGGATGGATTAGCGAAAACTACAGAACAAGAATTAGTCACGAACCTTGATGTAGAGTGACAATCCTGAAAACTAAATCGGTCCAATATATAAAAAACCAATGATTTCAAACGAACACTTGCAAAGGGTCTCTTCTCGTGTTGATTTGTCATTCTCCTGTCCAAAGTTAAAAGACCACTCTGTGCAACAATTTTAGACTTTCTTCAAATGGAGTAAAGTTGTGCTTGAGTAGGCATCTTAAACGGGGTGAGTTGTTGATCACCAGAAGTTCGTCTTGCACTAAGTTCGTTCTTGATGCTTTCATGCTGTCAACATCATACAGCAAACAATTTTCGGAACGTGCTGCACGTGCGAATCTGACCAATCACAGAATAACTTTTTTTATCGTGTTGAAAGGCTTCAGATTGGTGAACATGTTTTTTTCACTTTTATTACGGATAAAATACAAAACATGTTCTAAGCTTTGTCTCCAGTGCAGCCCTGGTCTTTTAAAGCGCAGTTTATGCTGATACAAGCACTATGATATTAGCATAATTAACAAACTTGCACGGAAGAAAGTTTTCTGAGTACCATACTTTTCGCAGTGTAGTAAATTTTGATTCCTGCTTTGCGCATTAATTTTCTAAAGCACGTGTTCACACCAAGCTGACCAGAGATGACTGCCACGAACGCGAACTTTGTCGATTGCATAACAACCACTTCATGAGAGGGGGTATGCACTTGCTTCAGTAATATCCATCCCCGCACCAGGCCCAAGAGAAATAACAGTAAGACGAGCAAAGATTTAAGTTACATCTGGTATCTTCTGATTTTTTCTTATTACAGAAACCTGCAATTGCTACAGGAAACTTTACACAAATTATTGGCTAAGCCCTCCATATATGGCAAAAAACGGCAGAGACAACGTCACGGGAATTTTCCCGCCAATTCTGCAACTTATAGTTCGCAGCTGCTGTGGGGAGTGTCGACAGTATGGGTACACCAGCATTGATTTCCGCTCATCGGGGCTAAACGCACCAGCTATAAAACGCACCGAAAAGCAAGTCAAGGAAGCAATAGATGATATGACCGAATTGAGCTTCCCTGTTTACGGGCGTATGGGGCAAACGGATTATTCAAATGAATATGGTTTCGCGCCTCTGGTGCAATCAGCTGGGGTAGCGTTTATTGTGGCTGGTGATGAACCAGGAGCTGCTGCTAAAATGGTGGTGAAGGCTGTGTTTGACTTGTGGCCTCTGATCGTCACTGTTTTCGTCTCGGCTTTCTTCTCTGGAATTATTATGTGGCTTCTGGTGAGTATGTTAGTTAATCTGCTGTTCCTTTTTGACTCGTCTATGGGGAATGGGGATCAGATGATTTGCACCTCCTTACAACCTTTATTGTGATTCGTTCTTGTTAAATCTGCACCTCTTTTGTTGTTGGAGTTAGGGGCATTGTTTTTGTTGTTTACCTATTGTGTCGTTTGGCCAATTTTTTTTGCGTCTTTATGGACCGAGACGAAGTCGAGGTCCATAAACACGCATGGTCTACACTCAGCCAATATCCAGCCATCTTGACCGAACAAGCTTGGTCAATAAAGGATTTATTATATGGAATAAATGCAAGTCCAATATGTTTATCACTTCGTAAACACTCTTTTCCTTTGGCCATCGTAGCTTTATAAGAAATAAAACGCAAACTGTGGTGATAAACATGGTAGTAAAACGCATGTTAAACAATGTTCGTTTATCACTGCTGTTTGTTTCTTATTTTTGATAAAGAACCTTGTAAACGGTACAGGTCGATCTCCCCAGGGGTATATGTAAGTCAGAGACAGCCATAATATGCCTGCATATGTTATTTAAATAGCTAGTTTGACAGAATTAATATACAAAATAGTTCATGGTAAACGATCTTTGTGTCCTTTCAACAGGACTTCTTTTTCAATACCAGTGAATTTCCTTCCTCTCCCATGCGGGGACCAATTGAAGGAATGTGGTGGGCATTTGTAACCATGACAACCCTTGGGTAAGTGCAATCGATCGGTCTCAGCAAATAGTGGTTATCACTCGATGCATTGTTTCTTACTTTTTATTGGCTAAGAGCTCACCATGTGACCTGCACATAACTGCTTATAGATAACGGTCTGCTCATGCCTAATACCGTCTAAATGCGATTTTTTATTCTGCTCATGCGTAACTGTACCCACGTTCTTGTATGATCACAATATTTTATCAAACGTCGTTTGATAATTGACAAGGGAAACTGATTGTCGCCAAAGAATTCTATATAACGCTTGTTTTGATTCGTCTGTTGCAGATATGGTGACCGAGTGCCCCGTGCTATCCACTCTAAGTTGTTTGGTGTTGTGTGGATCACGTGTGGCCTCGTTATCATTGCGCTGGTTATGTCATTCATCACTACATCATTGACGATGGATATGATGAAGTCAGACATCCCTGTGTATGGCTCTAAAGTAAGTCAGATACCAAAAGTCCGTTCCGTAAGACAGGTTTTTTTTTAGATATAAAAATCTCGCACTTTTATTATACTTGATTTATGTTTTATCTTGTACACTGCTTGTCTATTAAGGTTTCCGCCATTGATGATTCAGCGGAATTTCGTCTTGGAATGCGACTCAATGCCCAAATGGATCTAGGTAAGTAATAGGTCATTTTCGAGTTACCTCGTGTCTGCTTCAAAACGAGTCTTTCATGTGCAAAATCTTTCACATGAAAATGAGTTTAATTTGCATGAAAATTAACCTTTACGCGAACACACTCTCATGTGAATAGTTCCGCACGAAGACTCGTTTTCAAACAGAGGCAAAAGGCAACTCCAAAATGGTCTATTAACGCTAGGAGTATGCTACGGTAATATTTGACTTACAAATAAAATCAAATCTTATAATCAAATAAATAAAACACGAGTTTGTTTTACACTCAAAGGTTATTTCGACATCCCACTAGCAAGCATTGCAAACACTTTTTGAAGCATATTACTAAGCAACGAGTAATTACGCAAAATTTTAACACATCAGCCATGCTGTTATCTGCTCAAAATAACTTACTTATTTCACTTTAGAGCGACGCTATACAACACTTGAAGACTTGGCCAAATCCCTTAAAGACCGGCACGTGGACGGAGCTCTTATAGACTCGTACACTGTGGGAAGTCGTATGGAATTATTTAGAGAGGGAAGTCTACGTATGAGCAAGATGATCGATTACCCCTCGGCATACGGGGTCGTCATGTCCGGGAATGCTAGAAAGCTGCAAATATGCTTCCGAGAATTTCTCAAGGAGGAACGGGCTTCTGTATTTGAGATTATCACCAACAATGTCCAAGGAGTTACGGTAATTAAAATAAATAGTCGTGCTGTTAATTTCTCTGTTTCATCGACTGCTATATCAACATTTGGATGTACAAGAAAACTCATATCCCCACCCTGGTAGGCTAGCACAAGAGGGTGGAGCAGATTGACCCCCGGGGTCCCGTTATAATATGACGATCATACACGTAAGACCGTGTTTGACCATATTTCTCAGTAAACACCGAGAAGAAAGTTTAAACTACGCCGCCGCCATTTACAGGTCTCAGTTGTAGCTTTAATTTGTAATTTTTGACTCAAATCTGTATCCGGGTATTGGAATATTAACTACTCACCAGCTTCCGCAGGACACATGTACATAGAATTGATAATTTGATCGACGGTTTCAGGGATTTCAGAAAGACGATGCAGCTAAAAGGACAAAGGGTTTGTTTGACGCGGAATCTACTGCCTACATCCAGGCTGTGACGTGGTGTGGAGGTTCTTTAGCTCTCTTAACAGCTGTTTGCCTGGTGTATGAAATATTCACGAGAAAAAAACGTAATCCAAATCCAAAAAGATACGGTAAGATATTTGTACCTATCTCACCATGGACCGGAACCAACTAAAAGTTAGCTCACCTCAAACCTCAACTCTTTTGTGGTGGCCATTTTATTGCTGGAATACGTGGTAAGGAATTCGTATGGAACCAAAGACCCTGACACTAGAGTCTGAGAATGTTACAACTGTAACAGCCGTCCCGGATCCTATCGGGCCCGCCCCGCCCCCAAGCCAGGGAAAAGTCCCTGGGAACGAGGTTGATGGTTTGCCGGTTCCACATCTCGCGCCAGCCGATTGTGTATTCTTCATTTATAATTCGTTCGATTTGCGCCACTGTAATTTTTTCATGTCAATCTGCATCTCTTTTGTTCGCAGGTTAAGGGGAATAGTTTTCGTTCTGTTTGGTCAATTTTAAAACGTGGTGCTCGACCTTATAATTTGATGTGGGATATATCCTGTGCTCTAATTCTCGAAATTGAAACAGTGCACGATTCCTCGCCACCACGATACCCCCAACGAAAATTTCAGAACTTGTGTTCCACCCCAGGGATTTTTTTAAGAAACTACATTTTCTAGAAATATCTGCTCCTAAGGAATAAATAAAGATGACAAGATTTATGTTAGAAGGTCACGACCGTTCACAATCTTTTGATTTGTACTCAAATTAAATCAAATCAAATCACGGTCAAGGCCACAAAAGCGAACATACTGACATACCAAAAAGGAACTTTGGCGGGTTTCATAACCACTTTCTCCATTAACTGTGGCAAAACTGACAACGCCAAAAAAAGAGAACTTCACCGTACACTTGTTACCGTCTTCCAATGATTAATTAATTAATTAAGTATTAACAATTTTCTTTTTGTCTCCAAACTTCTAGAATACAGTGATTACCTGGAATTTGCCAGCAAACAAAATCCTCATTATGAATACAACAACAGCAAAGAAACGATGAGGACAATTCTCACAGACTTTCACAAAAACTGCCGCCTCAGGTTGGAAAATCTTAAAGCAAAGCATCGACGAGAATTACGACTCTTGGCGCGTTTGAAACAAGAACAAGCTGACAAAGTACAGAGTGACGCCTTGAATGGAAATGTCCAAAGGAGTAGCTTCGGATTCCCTATTCGCGGAAGCATTGTGCGATATGTTAACGGTGTTATTCCATAACAACTGCCGGAGAATTTTAAAATTTGTTCAAAACCTATCGTGCCAGTAAACACAGCTGTTGTAATTCTGATAAGGGTTTTGCCTTTCGAAGTTGCATTTTAGAATGTTGCTATGGCAACAGTGATATTACAGTGGATCCCATGACTATTGAAATACTAAATTATATTTTTACCCCTTTGAAAAATAAGCACAATCGTATCAGAGCAATTGCTGGAAGTTAGTATCTCCATTAATACGGAATACCGATTTTTTTTTCATTTTCAATATACATTGAATTATAATTCCCCTATTTCTATGTAATATGAAAAGTATAGATATCATGGTCACTTTATTGATGGAACAGTTGTTTTTCCCAAAAAAAAAGAAAGAAAAACAGAAAGAAGCAGAGAAAGAAAGAAAGAAACACGTAAGTTAAATTGTGCTTAAGGCCAAAAACTATTTTAATTAAGAAGGTAAGAAAGAAAACCATAAAGTATTAACAAGCTTTAAGTAAATATTCCAAAGGTCTTCACTCATATTTTTATTACCAACCCTTCAAATTTAAAATTAAATGTTAGTGAATAGACTTCACTAATTTTGAGATACAATGCACGGTTAAATTAGCTTAACGTCAAAATAGTCTGGTTTATCATCGTCATTAGGACGTACAGTGCTTCGTCTAAATAGATGGCGAAGTGATAATCTCCCAACGACAAGGGAGACGGAAGAGAGAGCCTGGAAACGAGGTTGATAGTGACGTGGTTACGAATCAGAGTTAACGTTCATGTCATAATGACGTCAGAGAACTAATATGAGTGCAACAGGTTAAAAACAATTAGATTATGAGCTTGAGAGTTCTCTCACGTGATGGTTGTTTATATCACACAGAAATCGAGAGCAAATTGTTTTAGTTTATATGTACTAGTGGTTCAAATGAAACTTTTTGTAAATCATCTCAACAGACACTGTCAACAGCCCCACACTGCTAAGCTACTCGCAATCTAAGTAGAACAGGAAGTGAATGATGAAGCAAATAATAAGAACGGTATTTGATATTTGTGATAGAACGCATGCAATTTATACATTTAAGGATCGTACTACAGCACTTTACTTACATGTGACGTAAAAAAGCATAAAATTTCTTTCAAAAACTAACTCGACTTTCATTTCTGGAACCCATAACTTTGCCAGAACACATTGTTGCATACGGTGCTTGTAGTTAGTTTCCAGTTAGCCAATGAAATTGAGTGTGTCAGTGATTGCGTTTTGGATTTTTGACAACGTTTCAACCGGGGATGACTGATAGCTAAAAACGTGGAACATAGTTTACAGTATATAGATTCCTGTTTCATGACTTTATGATTTTAGATTTTAGTTATAATTAGGTGATGAGTTACAAACGTATGAAGTAAAATTAATGAATAATAAATTGAATGCTGCAATCGTTTCTGAGGAATGGAAATTTGAAATTATATTAATTGCTGCTAAATACATTTTGAAAATATTTGAACAAGATTACAAATACTATAATGTACCATATGTAAGAATACAATTGCTATACAACTGCTGGTCAGACATTAGCTTAATTTTAATTAACGCATGTTTTTATTAAGTTTTAAGTTTCTGGTTTTAGATTCTTCAAATACCAGGAAGAGTTATATTTTTTGTTTCATTTTTGCCATAGTGTCTAGACTCTGAAACAAAAGAGACCAAGAATCTAAAAAGCGAAACTAAACTTGCAACTGCAAAAAGTCCTAGCTGTACAGTAGCCATAATATAGATAATTATTAGATTAAACTCTCAACAAATATAATCTTGTACTGAGTCGTTTATGTTGCAGTAGTTGGGAGGCGCGGTGGCCTCGTGGTTAGTGCGCTCGACTCCGGATCGAGCGGTCCGGGTTCGAGACCTGGCCGGGGACATTGCGTTGCGTTCATGGGCAAGACACTTCACTCTCACAGTGCCTCACTCCACCCAGGTGTGTAAATGGGTACCGGCGAATTTAATGCTATGGGTAACCCTGCGATGGACTAGCATCCCATCCAGGGATGCTACAGAAACCGAGATAAGCTCCGGCCTGGTGAGCCAATTGGCTCATATGCAGACTTTGTTGCAGTAGTTACTCCTAGGGATTTAAAAGATATGTCATGTTTGAAGGTGGTTTTCTGTATATCCCTTGATAGGAAATACCACAAATCATAATCAGTAGACTGCTGGCTCATTTCCAAAAAGACGAATTAACATTTCACCTTTATATGGCCCGTCAACTCATCTTTCAAATGATTTTTCCAGCTTAGCAAGCTTTGTTTGTGTTTTTCTTTTTTTGATTGATTATTTGTTGGTTTACTGTAACCTCTTGCTTGGCGGTTTTCCTGTTACTTTAATATTGTTTGGCAGGCATCTTTGACTGAACTCAGGGGGGTACTTCCAGAAAAAATGGGTGGGGGTGTGCGGCCTGCTTCTCAAAGCAAAAATTTGATATCCTATTTAAGAAGGTTTTTTATGAAGGTCTTATCGATAATGATGAATGAGTAGCTTGTTCTAAAAAACATACCCACTTCAAGACAAAAGTACAGCAGGCATACCATACCACAACCACACCCATATCCATGCCCTATTTATGACCAAAATAGCCAAAATCGATAACGTATCTTTGACCGAAACGGCTGAAAAAAAAAACATACCCTTTAGGGCTGCATATAGCTATATAGCCCACAGAAGAGGTTTACCCCCGCCCCGGCTGACTGAAGATCTATCCATACATAGAAAATCAGATAATTAATATATTTCGACGCATACTTAGGCACCGACCGTTGTTCATTGAAGCCATCTACGAGCCGCCCAACTGGTTAACGTGAGTAAGTCATAGCAGGTGGGAATGGTGAAGGTACAATAAAAGCGACTATTTTCTTTGACATTCATTCTCTTATCCGCCCTAAGTTGTCGCTGATGATACAAGTAGCATGACAAACGCTTTACTCCTTAGAACTTTAAGATATCTGGTTCCTGAGGGATCATCTTTAACCGAAAATTAACAGCAAACACAAGAACAAAACTCCTCGTGTGTTGAAGTTAGTGAACTTGTTTATTTACAAAGAGAATGATGTACAAATGGCAGACGCTCTACGTCTTTTGAGCGAACAGATAGATCTGAATATAAATATAAACAGCCTTTAGCAAAAGAAAGCTTACTTTCGTTTTTCGCAAACGCGCGCTGGTGCGTGAGTCAAATATCATAAAGAACGCATGTACTTGAAGGTGTCCCGTCAACCATCCCGTAGCATAGCGACATCCAGGCTGAATCAATAGCCTGGTATGGTTTTCTCCAAAACAAAGTCTTTTTCCACGCACTGAATCGAAGTTTTATTGCTAAGAATCCTACTTTAACAAAAGATTCAGTGGAACTGAATCTGTTTACACTAGACTTAAGGTCGCTTAGCAAAAACCAAGCTAAATCCCATTATAGCATCTGTCCCGTCACAACCAGCGGAAATAACGAAGTAAGCTGGTGCAGGAGAGGGAAAGTCACAACTTGTTTTGGTCTAACTCCTAACAGATTCTTATTCTGGCGAGTTAGAGAATAGTCCGTGATATATGTTCACTGACGTCTACAGAGATCAGCGATATTAACGCAAATTGAACCAGCCAAAAGTTGCTTCATACGGTCATTCAAAACATAGTTAGCAGAGAAAATGGTTAAGAGTAATCATCAAAGAAGCAAACAAGCAGGCTAAGATTAATGTCCTTGACCCTGGAAGCCTCTTGTTCTATGCTCATGGTTATTAATTACATCATCGCAATTCTTCTATTGGTTAGTTGTATGAGCACACGTAACCACCTTTTGTGTTTTGCCAGGTTTTGTGCAGGGTCAACCCCCAAAATAGCAAACAAAAACATACAACAAAAAACTTTGCCGGGTTTCATAACCATTTCCTGTAAAACCTATGATCAAAAACTGCTCTGCGAAGCAGATTCTACAATGTAGTGGCCAATTCTTTTTAATTAAGCAATACCTCTTTGATCAATTTCTTTTCCTTTCATGAAGTGTAATTCCAGATTCCTAAGAAGTGTGCGACCAAGGCATTTAACTTTTTGATTGCATGAAAAAGTGGCGCGAGTTTTTCTCACGTAGCGTAGTAATGAAAAACCAAAGCAACTGCAACTTTTAACAACTGAAAAGTGAAGCGATTTTAACAGTTGCACGCCTTTTTTGTTATACATGTATTTATTGCCATCTAAAGATTTAGATTTAAATTAGATTTTCAATCCCAAAATAGAAGCTGGTATAAAAGATTTTGTACCGCACGCTGTTCTATAAATCAATCGATCGATGAACACACGGCAACAACCACGATCATCAAAACATTGCTCCTGATAAGCAGCCAAATAGTGACGCTTATGCCATCTAAAATAAACTATCACCTCCTTGTTATCGATCAACATGCATTTTCTCCTTACCGTGCATCGTTCCATTCTTACATTATGAGTTGGGAGTATATAATGCATATTTACAAACAGTTTCCTGATTAGCTTCTATTTTCCCATGACCAGCATGTGCGATTTGAATGGCTCATCTCTAAAACAGGTGTGTTGCAAAAATTTTATGCTAAAGGTGGCCCTTGTTTCTAACTTAAATGAAATGCCATATTCTCGAGTTTCTAAATATTGTCTTTCTGAAACATCTACAGTACTTCAAATTTCCGATTAACCAACCTTGCATTTTGGAAAGGAAATATTTGGGACATGTCGTGCCCCGTTGCTTAACTCTGCTATTGATTCCAATTCTCAGATCTACAAAAGTCATTAGCTCAAAATCAGTTTCTCTTTTTTTGCCTACCTACCTAAAATGGTTGTCTTTTTGGTTTGAAGAAATACGTTACTTTAAATTATTTCGTGCTTTTTATGTTAAATAATTTTCTATAAAAAAGTGAAAAAGTCAGTGAAGAAGTCATCACCCACTGATCTTACGACAATTACCAAATGCATACCGACCCTTCATCGTTCGTTTAACGACTGGTAACCGACTTTATGTCGGCAGACCCGGACATTTGCTCTCAGTACAAAGCTCCAGAAGTCGATGGATCAGTGAACGACCTTCAACGACTATCGACCATTTCCGAATTTTCGCCGACTATTCGCTACTCAAAATAATCCAACAAATCATTGTCGAATTAACACCCTGAATGGAATATATAGGCAAGTGGCTTCGTGCAACTTATAAAGAGCGTGTTTTACTAGACTAAATTACGTGCATTTTCTACTTCCTCTGTTTTGCTTGTAGCCTTTGCTCCTCTTCGTGTTTGTTCGTGATGTCATCGAGTCTCTTCGTCCAGTTTTCATAAAACTCTTGAACCTCGTGCATTAAGGCATCCATCATGTCTAGATTTCTTTTGGCCAATTCGTAACCAGGCCCACCGAGCAGCTCAAGCTCATCTGCAACAGAAAACAGCTTTTCAGTTATCTTGTATATGCAAGATAAGTTAGAAAGAAACCTGAAGGCAACGTGTGCCATCTATCTTGCAAAGTTGTAAAGCAATCCTTTCAACATCATACTCAGGGTGATGCTGATGTAAGTGGCCATGGCTTGAATTATAATTTTTTTGACTGCGCCGTTGTAAGACGCATGGACTGCAGATGCAACGGCCCGGTTTCAGGAAGTTGTCACTAAAACACATTTGTGGCTTGGGCAGGCCCCCCTTACTTTCATTGTGGTTCTCTTTCTATCCAGGGGTACGTATAGCTAATATCAGTGGCAAGCCAGGTAGAACTCGTAATGGTCCTAGAGATTTCGTGAAACATCTCTAGCCTAGCAAGCCAATAGACTCGGAATCAAAAAGACAATAAGAAGAAGAAGGAAAAGGAGGAGAAGGAGGAGGAAACACTTGTTGTTCAAACCAGCAAGTAAGTGGTTGACCTTACCCATCTCTGCCTTTTTCTTCCAGTGCCTCATATAGCCGTAATCCCAGATAATACCGCAAGCCGCGAAAAGCAATAGCAGTCCAAGACACGTGTAGACTGCCTTTTGAAACAAGGGAGAGCTGGCGTCAAATAAACCAGAAGACCGCTCTACTGCTGCACTCTCTGACGGTTCCTATGGGAACAGACAAGAGACTCGTTAGCTTTCACTTCCTCTGTCACTGTGTTAACAGCTAAGGTACATTATTTTCCTCGGAAGTTACGAAAGACAAAATGGAATACCCAAAGCCCTCCAGTAAAAGGTTTTATTCGCAAACATGCTCAGTGTAATCAAACCGACGCCTTTGATAATCATCGCTTTAACTGCATATCTCCATAAAAGCAGCTATTAAATGAATAGATTCGCAAAAAAAAAGTGACTGCCGATTAACATCTAAATAACACTGAATGGCCTGAAAAGATCTGTTACTGAAAGGTGCACAGAAAGTCGGAGCAAACCCAACGGAGACGAGAAGGTGCTTTTTCTCAAGAGGCCGTGTTCAGTATTGGACTGGAACTAGATTGCAACTGAGGTTAAGTCCAGGAGTCTTTTTTATATGCAAAGGACATTAATCTCTTTTAATAATATTCTCCCGCATGGGCCTCCGCTACCAGCTAGTTCCAGTCTTCAATTTTTTCCACACCGTACCATCAAAGAAATAGCATAAATCAAAGCTTGGACCGTCCCCATTTGAGGCAATGAAAAACTTTAATTTAATATACAAAGTGCAGATGAATCACCTCCATGGGTTTGGTATTTTGCTTCACAGTCTCAAAGATGGCTGCTTGGTTCGAAAGGAAGTAATCCTCGATGCAGGTTTGAAAATCTTTTCCTGCCAAGCGCCCTCCTCCTCCGAATACGATACCGTAGTACGAGTTGTGGTCGATGATCTTATTTACACGTAGCTCCTCGCTGGAAAAATCTGTCATTTCTCCAGCAACGTACGTGTCGACTAACACGCCCTTCAAGCCGTCCTGTCGATTCTTTAGAGGCCCCACGATCGATTGTAAGTCGTGATATGCTATGAACATAATATTATGTATTATAAAAATAAGTCACCTACGTAGAATTATTTAGATTTTATACCGTACTTGTTCCCCCCCAACAAAGCTGAAAAAAGTCATTTTCTAACATCGTTGTAGGACATGAATTAAAGTGCTGCTCAAAAACTTTGATTTGTAGCACACTAGGGGTTCATCCACAGAACCACCTTGTACAGCATAAGAAACAGTACCACATGAAAGTACTGCTCAATAGCTTTCATTTGAGTGGTTACACTCTAGGGTTTCATCCACAGACGTCAACGTTAGAAACACTTTGCAAAGCTTAATAAATAGTACACCACATGAAAAAAAATTCAGGCCTGCTAATCAGGCTTTAATTTCTCAACTGCTTAAGTTGTGTGTACTGAACTGCGATGATCAATCATAACTTCAGAGAATCACCTTGTTCAGCACAATAAACAGTACCACATGACAGTGCTACTCAAAAGTTTTCATTGGAATGGTCACACACTAGGGTTTCCTCCACAGACTTAAAAGTTAGAACCACATTGTACATCATAATAAACAGTACCACATGAAAGTACTGCTCAATAGCTTTCATTTGAATGGTCACACACTAGGGTTTCATCCACAGACTTAAAAGTTAGAACCACATTGTACAGCATAATAAACAGTACCACATGAAAGTACTGCTCAATAGCTTTCATTTGAATGGTCACACACTAGGGTTTCATCCACAGACTTAAAAGTTAGAACCACATTGTACATCATAATAAACAGTACAACATGGCAGTACTGCTCAAAAGTTTTGATTGGAATGGTCACACTTAGGGTTTCCTCTACAGACTTAAAAGTTAGAACCATCTTGTACATCATAATGAACAGTACCACATGACAGTACTGCTCAAAAGTTTTGATTGGAATGGTCACACTTAGGGTTTCCTCTACAGACTTAAAAGTTAGAACCATCTTGTACATCATAATAAACAGTACCACATGACAGTACTGCTCAAATGTTTTGATTGGAATGGTCACACTTAAGGGTTTCATTCACAGACTTGAAAAAGCAAAAGTACCTTGTACAGCCTAATAAACAGTATGTGGCTGATTAGCTTGCAGCAATTACCTTGCAGTTGCACTACTATACTAGGAGAGGTCTACTACATGTTACGGCTTCACATATATGTCCACTATTCCAGTAAATCTTTTATGTTGCTATAGCTACCTTCAAAATCTGTCTTTAGAATGGCCGTTCACTTTTGTCACCTCATAGACAACCTTAGAAGAAAGTTCATATTTGTCTTTTTTGATGATAAATGTTTGCTAGCACACTTATTATAATTTGCTCTCTTTTATTTTCCCCCGTCGATACTAACCTTGCATATGAGCGTTTTTGTTTAGTCCTAACCGGTATTCTGTAGAATTAGCCACTGCTGCAATCTGAAACGACAGAGATAATAACCTAGAACCACCTTGCATTGCATATTAAATACCTCATGAAAGGACTGCTTTCATTTGAATAGCCACACACTAGCGTTTGATCAACAGACTTAATAGTTAGAACAACGTTGTACAGCATAATAAACAGTACCACAATGAAGTTACTGCTCAATAGCTTTCATTTGAATGTTCGCACACTAAGGTCTCATCCACTGACTTGACAGACACAACATAAACGTACCACGAGAATGAAGAATCATTCGTTTAAATCTTTGTGGCCAAAGGAGTTCCAGATTGCTCAAATTATCGCTTACACTATCAACTGCGAGGGTAGTCAATCTCCAGTGAAAAGCAAAGTGCAGCAATTTATCCGGTGGAATCTTTAATCCGTCTATAGACAACTGTGCCCATAATTACATTACGAGCGAGACTGGAACCCACCTTAGTGCCATACAGTTTGACGTCAGTACTCAGTGTTATAGCTGTTAAGGACGTGGTCACAACACCAGTGAAAATAGACGTGATAACGAGGCCAACGAGAACCCAGGCTATGGCAAATATACGAGCTACAAATCCCCTGGGAGATCGATCGCCATAACTGAAAGAAAATGAGACAAAGAGATCAAGGCTAAGCCTGCGACGACTAATTTCTTCTCTTTCACTAAATTATGACGAATTTGAGCCTTTGATAACATTCGCGATGACCGATCAAAGATGCTTACTGAAATGGAAGGGACAGAAAAGCACTTGCCCAGATATCATGATGTATACCGATTACGCCAATCTCAAGACATTAACCTGAAGTTCAACACTTAGTTAAGTATACAGCGGTTTTCAATTTAATGGCGTAAAACCAAACCCATGCAAACTACTGAATTACTTACCAGTAAGACTATGCAGCCAATCTCAAACCATCGTAAAACTAAGACGAAACTGCTCTATTCTTTTCTAATCCCACCAATCGTACTTTTAAACTTAAACTAATTAATAGTGACAGACAAAGGTAGAACGGTGGTAAAATTGGGTCCAAATTGTAACGTTTTTTAGTTAATAGCTGGGATTTGAGATCTGCAAAATTTCTGATAGCTGAGAAAGAGATTGACATTGTAACTGACTGCTGGGACATTGTCGAAAGGGTAAAGAAATTGCGATTCCGACTTCACCCCAAGGCATCCATGCAATTGCACAAGTTGCATCGGTATAACGATAACTGGAGAACTGTAGTTGTTTTCTTGTTTTCACAGCTTTTGTGGAAAAGCAGGAAAACGACCAAAAGACAAAAGAAAATTAGAAAAATTAGCTCTATAACCACTACATTTTAAGACAGCACTCACCCAACGGTTGTCATAGTAACAAAAGCCCACCAGAAACCCTCTCCACTGCCCTTGATAAAAGATCTCGGGAACTCTTCTGGGTTGTACCAAGTGTCCTACACAAAACAAAACGTCCGAAAAAACACTCTTAAATAAATGAAATCAAGACTAATCTTAGTACGGAGTTATTTTGCTCGTGGGAGACCAAAGCCGATCTTTTCTTTGCTTTTGCCATTTTGTTTTTTGTCGTTTGCAGATAATAGCTTGTGTTAACTATCCTAAATCCGGAATTTTCGTTTTTTAAACATATGTACAGTGAATACCCAGAGTCTAGCAAACATAAGGGTAAACAGACAAGAAATTAAGGTAAAAGAAAACTTTACAGAGGCAAAAACTGTGAAAGAAAAAGACTTTTAGCCGGCACAGACTTTTAACCTTCCAGCGTAGCTTGATCATTCGACTTCTATAATTTGTTTAAACCTAACAAACATTCATTAACTGCTAGGATTGTTTTCGACAAAGAGCAAGCCGTGTACTGAATGGAACGTAATGCTTTATGCTTTGTATCTAGAGCAAGTAGTAACAATCTTTTATTAAGAAGCTCTATATCTAAAAGTGGTTTACATAGAGGTCCTAAGAGCAAAATATGAAATATCTGGATTAACCTCGGCCCGAGTTTTCTGTCCCCTTATAATTATCGCTGCCATCGGCATGAAAAAAATGCGGCCTAGGTTTAATCCCCAGTTAAAAGGGTCAAGGTCGAATAGTACTTACCAGTCCCCACATAATTATCCCGGACAATAAGGCCATCAAGAGCGTGAGAAGCAGCACAGGCCAACCAGACAGGACAGAGTTAAAGACAGCGTTGGCGGACGTGCCGGGTGGATCATCAACGACAATGAAAGCAACGCCTGGAGAGCTTATCAGTGGCATAAACTTGTATTCATTCTGATAGAAGCGATCATCCTTCTTTCCACTTATCGGGAACGTTATCGTATCAAATTTATCGAGGTTCCCGATTTCCTTAATGTTAACCAAATTTTCTCGTTTGTTTACGTAAGAGATGGATGACGGCCCGTCACCAGCCGAGCAGTTTCCACAACACCGGGGAATAATTTCTTTGAGAAGTAGCGGGAACAGTCCCGAGGGTTCTCTGTCGGGTCCGTTGTCTTTGATGTACGGTGGAATATTGTACCAATTGGCTTTGATTATCTTAGGGCATTTGCACTTTTCTGAAAAATCAGGGAATAACAAAAAGAGGATTATTTCAGAGGTTAAGCCATTTTTTTTTCGTATCCGTCTTCTTATAAAGAGGGCTTTTTTGTTTCTTAAAACGTAAGGCTTGTATTTAATGGCAACATCGTATCCTCAGCAGAGAATTGAAACAGTCCATTTCGTTTATTTGACTATAGAAGTAATCTGAACTAACCAAATGGAGCGTAAACAGCGTGAGGGATTTGATAATAATCCATGTTTACCTTTGACGTGTAGATACACCAGAGCATCAGCCGCTCCTTCTGTGTTATTCGCATAGCATCGATAATATCCAGTGTCATTTCTTTTGGGATTCCTAATTTCTAGGGTTCCGTTGTGTCTGTCTATCATGCGTCTCTCGCGAGTGTCGAGGGGTCTGTCGGGATTTGACTCATTTAGGCCCAGATAGGACCAGTAGACCAGCGCCTCTGGAGAAGCTGACACCCGGCATGTTATAACTGCAGTGTCGGTTTCGGTGAGATCTTTCGTTGTTGAGCAATTTCTTTCACCAACGGAACAGAATGATGTTATCTCAGGTGACTCTAAAATAAACCATGACAAGAAAGGTTCTTGGTCTGTTCTCACATGCCAATGATACATGAAAAAGGATGGATGGATGGATGGATGAAACAATTGATAGAGGGACGGTTGAGAGATGGAGAGGGAAAGACAGAACTGAAGACTGGGGAGGGACGGATGGAGGCAGAGAGGAGGAGGGTGGAAGGAGGGATGGATGGATGGATGGATGGAGGGAGGGAGGGAATAGGAATTGGGGAGTAGAGGGATGGATGGAGGGAGGGCTGGATAGAAGGTCGAGTAGAAATAAATTTTCAACTCACTTGGAACAGGAATAATCTCGAAGGTGGCGTTAAATCCTCTTCCGGTTATGGAGTCATCAGACCTGAACTCCACTCGAGCGTTTTGGCAGCGCGTCTGTACGATAAACGACGTCATATTGCCGCAATATCCGTCGACGCTGTCGCCCGATCCGATATTCTCAGACCATTTCTTCTTCTTGCCACACATGTCTGACACTTTTACGTAATCATATGGTAAACAAGTCTTGCTAATTTCCAAGTCAAAGTCGTGAAATGTAATTTGTATTTTGGCGCTATAATCAACTTTAATGAACCAGCTGAAAAAACCATAAGGAGAGAAATATAAAGCGGTTTAGAAATATATATTTTTTCAATTTTTTTATGTATTCAGGACTTGCAAGTCATACATTCACGTCGATGTTACATTGTTTAGCCAGTTTAAGGACTTATCAATAAAAGAACTGCTAGGAAGAATCCTAGGTCCTTTCCAGGAGAAAATTCATAGTGTTTACCTTCAAGGATTTGGCAATGTTTTTAAGAATTTCTCAGGCCCGAGAGAAATCTTTTTCGTAATTTTTTTAATATTACAAGAGTAACCGTTATAAAACGACTTTTTTTATAAAATTTCTACAGTATATATATATCAAACAGTCATTTCATTTTACCTGCAATTTGTGTTATTAGGATAACCTTCGTATCCACCAGGACTTGTAAAGTTTCCTTTATGGCCAGATAATGGGACTTCCTTTTTACAGTCTAAAAAACAAAAGCATAAATAATTAACTTTGTGCTTGGCTATACAGCCTTGTGCAAACATGTGTAGATATTGAAGTGTTTGGTATGGTTTTATTTCTTTGTTCGCGGGAAATGATTCTTAACAAATTTGAACCAAATTTTGTCTGTTACTTACAGCCTAACACAACAAGATCAATTGTAGTCTATAAGGTTCTTTCAACTAACAAAAAAAGAGAAATGTCCTAAATAATCTGTTTTAAATCGTTCCTTTTGGGAGAGCAATACCTGGGTGCACACTGTAAGGGGGCGAAAAGTGTTCGCTGCAAAATTTGCGAAAAAACGGTAAGAGAACTCTGATAGTGTAGTTTAAATGAACGTAGAGGTGGATTGCCATAGGAAATTCTTACTGGATATAAGAAATTAAATAATTACTGAAACTGTCTTATAAGTAAGTTCTCCCGAATTTTGCAATGTGCCAGATCTAGGCGGACCATAAGAATTTAAACAAAATTCCTTAGGCAACGCTTTTCTTTGGTGGGCTCGCGCGCCGTGTCGCCAGTGTTGTTACGAAAGCCCAAGATTGGTAAAGGGTTATGACCGGCAAAGCAAATTTCAAAAATCGTATAACGACTTTTTGCACCGTACCGAAGCATGTATCTGAGACCCAAAATATTCTAACGGCTAGTTTGCAGGAAGATAAACATCGGACGTGGCCACTATTTGATGGAAGTACAATGAAAGGTTTTTTTTTTTTTTTTTTAAGAATTTAGCTTATTTAAAAACTCTCGACTTCTGTCTAACAAAATAAATAGAATTGCTTTTGAAAAACATTGTTTTTGTAAATATCCCGTTCAGTTCGGTTAGTACAATTTTTTTAAATAAATTTATAAAAAAACTTGAAAAAACTTGAACCAAATTATCGATTGTTAGGGGTAATGCGCAAAGTACTAGAAACTCAATGTAGAAGGCCACTTTGGCCGAACTGTCTAACCAGATAGTTGTTTAAAGCGAACACCCTCTTACATTTTATTTCCTTCTTACACCTGCTCCGTGCTTTCCGCCAATCACGAAACCGCAGAGACAAACGCACTGTCAGTCATAACGGACTTTTCAATGGGTAGTTATAAACAAGGAGAGTACATAATTTACCAATGTCGCAAACGTTTTGTTTCTCGAGAACTGATTCCCGCTTTAAAATACTCTCCCGCTCTTAATTTGAAGCACGATGCAATATTTCGTCTCCACAAGATAAACCCAATTGATACCCACAACAGATTTCTACAAACTTTAATTCATACCAAATAAAAAAGGTTTCGTCTTACCGCTGAATAAAAGGCTAAATTAATATTGATAATAATATTGTTGCTAAGAAAACTCTTGAAAGCCCACGATCAGTTATTTCGGACATAAATTCCCATATGCACGACAAGTGTATCTATTTTACAGTGTTCTAAAAGCGACAAGCAACCACATCAGAACATTTGCTATCACTGATTACGAATGACTCAACATCGAGGATGATTGCAATTCACTCCATTTTGAATTACAGAACATTAAATAATATACTCCTTCTTTTCTCAATAATTTTTGACTTTTTTATCTTCTTTGAAAAGAACCCAACGGTTGTGCATTAGGAATTCATGTTTTTCGATACTCTAATACGTACAGTGCCTTAATATTGCGAATAATACCGCTCGATGTTGCAAGTCAATAATTTTTAATATATTTTTCGCAATGTATTTCGCGCGAATTTCGTTGTGGCAGTAAACGTCGCTAGCATCTTAAACCTCTCAACAAAGATTTAAATATTTTTAAACTATCACAGAAAATTTCGCAATTTTCACAGCGTATTTCAAAGAATTATAACATAGCGAACTTCGACACAGTAAAAAATACTCGTAAATTATAATTAAGGACAACCAGGTGTCTCTTATTTCATTCCCGCAAAACAACAAACTAAAGCTGAGAGGAAAACATTACCTTTTGGCGTTTGAAAATACTCTGCAGCTTCTATACGTAGCGAAATCGCCAGCAGTAGGTTCAATAGCTGAAAAAGATCAGAGGCTTAGTTAGCCTGCCGTTTTGACAGCGGTGATTCGTTACCTCGCCTCGTTGGCATACAGCTTTAAAGTGAAGCGCTGAAAACCTGCAAACTTACCAAAACGATTCTTACTCCAGCTACAAATTGGCTTCGACACAGCACCATTGTCTTTTTAAATAACGGCTTAGGACCGGGAAATCTGTTTACCACAGCTACCAAAACTTCGAAGTCTTAAAGACTTCTCTCGATTCCAACGCTTTTATTTTCGTTCTCGAATCAACGAAATTTGATAAAAATGTAAATTTCCAGCGCATGAATAATTGACCACTTTCCGACGGTAAGTCATCTTCGCGGACCAATCACAATGTTCTGAAATTAAACAGCAAATAAAACGTCGAAGAGTTTGCTCTGAATTTGAATAACTGTTGTCGAGGAAGCTAAAAGGCTTGTGTGGGAAAGAAGTTGTCTTGAGGTATGTTCAAACAAGCGGTCCGCGTGTTAAGTCGTTGACTTCAAACAAGCGAAAACACTCTATGAAGAAAATGGAGAACTTAAAATAAAACCAATGGAAAATTAAGATGAAATTCAGCAAAGAAAAACTGAAACAAAAAAGTTTTCTATGAAGATAACTTTTCATAACAACCCGCCTGTCTCGTAAGCGGACACCCTCGGGAGAGTGTCCGTTAGTAGAGCTGTCCGCTTACGATAATTATTCCCATAAGACTGAAAAAAGAGGAAAAAGGGAAAGCTGTCAGCTTACGAGAGTGTACGGTTAGTGGGGTGTTGGGTATACGATTATGTCACGTACAGTCTTGCAACCCCCACATTATACTTATTGTCTAGGAGAGGGGCAGCTGATTTTGAAAAAAGTCGAAGTTATTATCGTCATAGCAGTTATCGGTTATGCGTGCATCCAATACCTTTTCCGCCCTCAAAAAAAATTAAGAAAAGAAATTAATTAATAAACCGGGCATTATAGAGTAATCTGCTCGGCATAAGGCACAGTGTATATCACTAACATTTACTCACTACTTTATTTTATGGAGAGGTAGTCTTGATATTAATCCATGCGTTCTGTTTGGTTCTTTCGTGGTGGGGATTTTGCCGTAAGGACCGTTTGCATGGAAGCGACCATAAGCCGTGTATTTTGGCACAAGTGCTTTGCAATAACCCGGGAAATATTGCGTGCATTTAGTCCCGAAGTCGGGCCAATATTTCCCCTGAGTGCGGCCCTCTATTAGTAAAAGGTTAGTACAGTCGAACCTCCAGTTGCGACCACCTCTCGTAAGCGACCACCTCTCCTCAGCGACTGGTTTTCCAAAATTCCGAAAGTTTACAAGTCAAATCACTATATTTGGGACCTCTTATTAGCGACCACCTCTCGTACACTTTTATAGCTAAATTTTTGAAATTTGCCTTTGTTTTTAACCTCCCGTAAGCGACCAGTTGACAAATAATGGGCGAAGAATGGATGATAAAGTGTGGTAACATTATCGTATTTCTGGTTGGTACAAGAAACGGAAATTTCTCAAAGGAAAGTATTGGATTTTTCTCTCGAAATTGAATTTTACATGAATATAATATTGCATCGGCATTGGCGCAGTCTCGGCAGTTATCATATTGTAATGAAGAAAAATTTTGATCCATTATGGTCTAAGCTCTCGTAAGCGACCACCTCCCTTAATGCACATGACATTTTGAGAGGTCGCTTACGGGAGGTTCTGTATTTCAAAATTCCAGCAAATATACCAATAAACATGCAAAGAAACTACATAAAAAGATTCTTCAAGAAACATAGGACAAGTATTTTGGGGAAAGAAGTTCCAGCCTACAAGGAGTGGATTATAGCTCATCAGATTTGATTTTGTGGAAGAATGATAATAAGCCAAATTTCCATTCTGGTTATTATTATCTTTTTTGTTGTTGCTTTTTTTCCTTCGCTTCTAAGGCATTTATTCTTTTTGTTCTTTAATTTCTGCTACATGCAAGTTTAAAGCAAGCTTTCTCGCTATCTAGTAAAACACGGCATGCCAAGTGAGACACCGTCCCCCGACTGTCCATGTCACGTACCCAAATTCCCCATCAGCCAATCAAAAGCGCTGTCTACTGTCCTGATATCCTGCGATATCAAGTCACTGACCTGATATGGCTGTGATAGCATGCTTACTTGGCCGAATTTGGATACAACGGTAAACAGGTATCGTACCGTTTTGGTGCGCCTTGACGGCATATGAGACTCGTTTGGTCTCGCCAGAATACCAACCATGGCTCCACCAAACTCGCCTGATGTGTCGCCAAAGTGTACCAAAAAGGTATGATTAGGTTTAAGTACCATTTTGGAGGAGGAAAAATACACTATGCACCAATTTCTGTCAAGATTCAATTGTCGTCATATTCTTTATCAGTTGGAATCGAAACCTGAATTATACAATAGAAAAAAACTTTTTTGTCATTTTATTTATTTGATATTTTAAACTACATTATCAAGCAATTTTTGCTTTGTTTTCAAAGCATTACGTTACTTCACCAGGAGCCTATGGTAATGGACTCCCGACTTTTGATATATTACTAACTTACCCTACAACACATGCAGATACAAAAGAGTTGCTATGGCAACTCGTCTTTAAACAGAAAATAAAAACTTAGTCAAAAAAAAATTAGTCTATGAATTATGTTAAACTCCCTTGAATATTAAAATTGCTCACTTTCAGAATAGAAAAAAAATAAAAAGTCATCGGTCACCAACTGAATCTTCGACTGTCACCGGCTGGCCAACAATTCCTCTCCGACAATTTTTATTTACTGTTAAAATTTTCAAATCGCGCATTTAATTGTGCAGTACGTAGTAATAAAAATGGCTTTATTTTCATGACCGCCAGATTTACAGTATTGCAAAAGCATGTCTAATATAATTAATAACAAGACAAAGCTTCATCTCCATTCGATTATATTAATCTATCCTATATCATCATGCATTTCGAACCAGCTTGCTTACATTATTGTCTTTAGAGTTCATGAGAACTTTTACAGTGTCTGATGTTGATTTTCGATGAGTGTCATTGATTTCATTGATTTCTTTGAAGAATGACTGCCTCTGTAAAGAGTAGGTAATAAAGTTAATAATGGTAATTGAACTGAGTGGAGTGCAATTTGGTCCGAAATCATACGCGTGATTTCAAAATCAAACGAGCGCGCAGCGCGAGTTTGATTTGAAATCACAAGTATGATTTCAGACCAAA
>Ga0126337_10000296_pt1 | contig 23215 bp, 14 predicted proteins | sample DipCmetagenome_FD_92527 | JGI IMG/M metagenome (GOLD analysis project Ga0126337, IMG submission 92527) | Coral microbial communities from La Bocana,Puerto Morelos, Mexico - Diploria C A metagenome | ecosystem: Host-associated > Invertebrates > Cnidaria > Coral | place: La Bocana,Puerto Morelos...
TATGGTATGCCTGCAGTGCAGACTGTACAAATCTGAAGTGTTCATGGTCTTTGGGGAAATATTACCAATGCTTGTTAATACTTGAAGGTTGTTGTTTATTATTGGACAATACCGTGAAAAACAATGATGTATTTATATGATTCTCTGACTAGGATTTAAAGCAATTCAGCAACTCTTTATACCAATGACAGACAGAAGGGGATTGAAACATAATGAGATCAAAGTATTAAAGATGTTAGAGGAGGTTAAGCTTTTGATTTGAGCTTTTGATAATTATATAAATTATGAAAACTACGAGTTGTCACACAGTATAAATTGAAAATCGAAACAACAACTATTCGAGTGTTGTAATTGATATTTTTAGAATCTTCAACAGATTCTTAAGTAACTTTTTAAGCTTACGTAACTGAGCCATATACTTAAAAGTACACTGTACACAACTGGTACACGTGACACGAAAGCTAAAATCACTTCGTTGACGAATTTTACCTTTAATTTCGGAATAAGCACACGAAAGCTTGGCATTATCCGAACCATAGGGAACCCAAAGCAAATTGTTAGACATCAGACGCAAAGTTCCACCAGTCTTTTTGTGCTTTGTGTTTATAACTTCAAGAAGAACACGGTCCGCCATCTTGGATGGCCTAAGTAAGGAAGCCGCTGACTACGTACAGTGCATTGTCAGTTCCTGGATAATTAGAAACCAGTCTTTTTACGTTAGTTTAGCGGGCAGATACATCATACATTGTATGTACGATCAGAGCCTGACATGATCTCGAATGCCTTATTTATGTTACACTTTTGAATTTTTCTTAGTGCAATAACTTTAATCTATCAATATATACAAAAGGCACAAGTAGAAAATAATCATACACAAGCTAAAAAAAATAAAATAAAAAAATAGATGAATAAAAATATAAATATAAATATATAAATGGAAGCAGCAAAAACAAAAAACCTGATCTTTCGAAAGCCATGTTATAGCTAGGGCAGCTGTCTGCCATCTTACATAGATGGTCGAAGCTCAGAGCTATTTTACACCCATGGTGAGACAATAGCTTCAGCCGGCAGCAGCATGCTCCTGCCCACCCCCTCCCCGCCCACAATACCGCCCACGTCCCCCAAGGGTTTTTGGAGAACACGATCACGCTAGTCGGATAAATCGCAAAAACAATCAAGAGAAATACAGGCTAACAGTGTAAAGATCGTTTCTTTCTTGGAATGTTGGTTTTTCGAGAGCTACCGTTCGAACCATGAGCAATCCAGGCCGCTCGCGCCTCAGTGTTAGAGGGCCTGTAATTCGTCGCTTGTATCTAATATATTTACTCGGGCGATGTCATCAGAATTATCGCTTTCGGAAAGCCAGAAATTTCAAAAGAAAAATATTCTTCCCCGTTTTGCCATTCATTTAATGATACTTCGCTCGGCAGTGTTTGAGCATATTTTTCCAACGAAGCACGTAGAATATGCATTCGTTCAGTTATCAGTGATAGAGCTGATAGGCAGCAGGACAGAAATCATTATTACAATTGTTATTATTTTTAATGTTTCCCAGTGAGACTTTTTAGGTATAATTATTACAACCAGGGGAGCCAAACATATTTAATGCCACGAGTCGACCGATTTCAAGAGAATGTGTTTAAAGAGAGGCATCTGCTTTTCAACGTATTCACAGTAATTGCAGCCTGATCAAACATTTGTATTTTCTGAAAACCCTGAAGACATGGAAAGTCGTTTTTTCTACCTGTTTTTTTTTAGTTTTTGATTTGCGTGACCTGAGAAGTCTTTTTCTTATCAGTTGACTAAATTTTGTGGTGATAACAGAGACTAATAGGTTTAAACCCTTAAAACAAAGGAGGTTTGCGCCAAACAAATGGATTTTCTAAAATACAGTCGACTGCGATCGAATTTACATTTCCCTCAATATTGTAACAGCAATTAAAACGCTCTTGAAATAGTTTAACTGGCACAGTCAAGGGGCATGGGACATCTGCCGCACAAATTCGAAGGTTTTCAATTTGCCTTAATAGGAAAATAGCGCAGTGGTGAAAGTGTAACATTTAAATTTTTAAAAGATTGTAAGCTGATCTGTCAGAAAAAAAAAGTGTGATTAGAAATTGTTTCTTTCCCAGCTGCGATGAATTATTCCGGAATGGATCGCTCGATCCGAGATCATTTGCCGCGAAAAAAAGCGAATTGATTGTCGTTTGTTACGGAAAATAGCCGCTAGCCAATCATCTGACACAGAGAGACAATAGCTTGTGATTGACAGATCCCGGATAATGAGGTTCAAAACTAAAGGCTTTCCAAGCTAAAGTTTGAGACTTCTTTTGAGTTCATGTGGCCGTAGACAGGATGCCAAAATTCGGGCGATTTGGGCAGTATTTAATTTTTTCTAAACCGGTCCGGTAGCGGAGGTGTTAAAGATTTTGATTTGCCATGGCAGGATGTGAAATAAGGTCTGTGGGACCCTACATTTTGGAGGGAACTTTGGGCAGAGGACAAACCGGTACGAATCGATGATTTTCGCGCGTGCTAGCAATGGTGTTTGTGATTTCTCAGTCTTGCTGTACGGTTAACGTTGTTGCTTCGTTTAAACAGGACTGGTCAAACTTGGAGTTAACTGCGTCACCAAGAAGAAAGTTGCGGTAAAAATCATCGACCGGACCAAGCTAAGCGAACAAGTTTTAAGCAAGGTAATAATTTCTTCCTAATGGGTCGTTCCGACGCAAAATAAACTTCTGTGAAATTGAAAGATTCTAGAATATTCCATAGATGTAAACATGCAATTTGCATCTGATTGCGCGATGGAAATAACAAACGGTTTGACAGATCCACATTTACATTGAGATTATCCTGTAACGGCCTTATCTGGCTTTCTCTGAAGCCAATATTCTTGAACAACAAGGGAAACAAATCAGTTTGCCTGAAGCGTGGCCGTCAGTATCGTACTAATGTACATGTTTGTTACTCTTCTCGGTTATAAACACTTGATTTCGGCTGAGTTTTTGCTAAAAACTTCCCCGTTTGAAATATTTATGAGTTTCAGACTTGCTTTGTTTCCCTTGGAAATGCAGAATTAGATATTTCATTCGGCTTTTTCATTTTCTTTCTGATAAATTCACGAAGTATAAATACACGGAAACTGTTCGCTTTTTTTCTTGAGAGTAAATCTTCCGTGACGAATTTTGAAGTCCGTTCTGCGAGTCTACCGTCAACGACATGACAGATGACGGTAATTTTCGACATGAAATAAAAACTCAAAACAAACATTCGCCTTTTCTATTTCAACGCAAAACACTTTCGATTGTTTTGTTTTGAGGCAAAATGGAAATGTCAATTTCGCTTTTTCAAGCACGCATTTCCTTCCATCGGTTGTCGTTGTTTTGGAATTAAAACTTTTATCGTTCTTCGTAAAGAAAAGTCGAAGTTGACCAGAATAAACGGAGCTTCAATCGAATAAATAACTCTTTACATGCGTTAAAATTTTCAGAAATTGCTTCCGTTAATTTCTACGTTGTATTTTGTTAGTTTTAGTCGACTATCTTTCTGTCAACTGGCCAATTAAAGGACTTTATTGCAAACAGCAAGATGTTGATTTCATCTTGAAGTTTATCAGTGAGATTCGGTTTCGAAACTGTTTGTGATTTTCTGGTTTCCAAGAGCTATGTTTTAAAGAGTTTCGCTATTAACCTTTTCCCGTTCGAACTCGTCTTTTATATTTCGTCGTTATAGGCCGTTGTTTTTGTCTAATTTGTCCTTTTCGTTCGCAGCTACAAATTTAATTTTAATACTAAATATATCTGTCAGATTAAGTCTTATGTGATTCTAATATGAGAAATACATGTATGGCTTGAAAATTTTTTACATATTTTTTTCTTAAATATCCACAACAAGAAAAGTTTCTTTCTTCAATTGATTACAAATTTATTGATCACACTTTTGCAGGCTACATTGTGAATGTAGTAATTGTACCCCTGATTGCAAGATATGGAGATTTTGTTTTGATGAGTTTGCTGTGGGTACAGAAAAGAAAATTGTAAAATACATCATGTTTTCACGGCTGTTTTAAATGAAGTCTTAATCTATGACAAGTAATTTTTGTCAGACTGGCAGCAGGAAATCAGAAATGTTATCCTTCCAATGCCAGTGCTGCTGTGAAAGTCTATGGTTAACTCTTGTGGTTATAGTGATTGCATTGTACATCCAACTGTGTTACCATTTTGGTGATTCTAGGCATATCTCCTTTCTTGTAATTCATATGCAAATTTCTACATTGTACTTTATGTAGCCGATCATATGTTAGAAGTACATATGGCATAACAAGAGCAGTTAACTCTGATCGAGATGCCTTGTTTTGTAATTTAGCAAAGTTTTGCTCAAGAAACTCAGATTTTAAAATGAATTCTATTACAACCATAATTACAACAGCCATTACATTCTAACACGGGTAAAGATATGTTTGATATTACATAGAACAATTTCGTGAAAAAGTGTACAAGTGTACTGTGGCAAGGGTTCTTTGACTTGTAAGAATTTATTAAAATAATGATCATCCATCACAAAACAGGATTACAGGATTAGTGAAGGAAAATGCTGTTTGATTTCAGTTATTGTAGTTAAGCCATTTGCACCATATTATAATTTTAGTTTCTACATGTAATTATACAAGACCTCACTTTCTTTATGAAGACTATTCTTTCAACACAAGATTATACACCATTATTTTAGCGAACATTTCAGCTCTCAAATTATTTAGATCTTCTATTTAATTTGAAACTAACTTTAGATTGGGGGCTCTTCCATCTGAGCAGTACAGAATATCCAAAAAAAAATGAATTTGACTCACACACTGGTCTCTGAATATTTTTTTTGGAGGCTGATGTGATTACGTAAAATGTAAAAATAGGACCCTTGTTGTCAAGGCAACCAGAGAACAAGATATTTTAAGAATCAGAATCAGGAGGATCATTTCGCTCTGTATTTGTATTCAGTATTCACTTGCATGTTGTAAACCTGATATTTATAGGAGTACTGTGCATAAAGACTGAATTCTAGAAATATGTCCCAATAATTTTATTTCTTTGGTATTGCATGACTTACTGGTTCTGTTCTGATATAAATAAGGAAACCACTTATTTTTAATTTCCTGTGCCGATGGTGAAAACATGATAACATTTTGTCATTTTGTATAAAAAAGAAATAATATAAAATTCAAGTCTAATATCTTAACAGTGGCAGAAGGAAATAGATCAATTAACCCTAAGATATCAATATTGTTTTGGAAAGGAAATAAGGAACATGGTTCTTTATGTCTTTGCTTACATATTTCTTTAATGCCAAAATTTGCATTAACTAAGTGGAAGATTTTGATTGCACAGTAACAAATCAATTCTAGCAAGTGTTGATTAATTATGATAAAAGTTCTCAAGGTTCTATATTTTTCCTTCTGGATCACTGTTCACTTTGAATGGAAGTACATGTACCAAATTAATATACATCACAAAAAATAATAAACCTGCTGGAACAATGCTGGCCATTATTTTAATTGTTGGACTAGTTGAATAACCCTGTAGTTCAAATAATTTCTACAATTCTACCCAGCTGTGTTCGTTTACGTTGTGTATTCTGGTGTGAAATGAAATTACACTGTTTTTCAATATCACATAATGTTTTTAGCTTTGTTCCTTGGGAATGAAACATTGTCTAGAAATGAAGATTAAAAATGCTTTAAGGATATTTGAATCGAATTTTCCTTAGGTTAATACACACTGCAAGGTGCAGATGTGTGTTGGTATGCATGTGAATTTAATAGCATGACCATGTGTTATTGAATATAGACTACTGCTTAAGAAATTTAAAGTTTATCTCTGTTTCTATTTAGTATCACCAGTGGAATTTAGTAGCATGAGAAATAATTCTGTGTCCATAGCTTTCTCTAAGAGTATTCCTGGCAAAATTTTCATTTGTGTAGTGTTCAGGTAGAAACATCTGGAGAGAAACAGTGTGAGAGACACATATCACTTGTTTTTAATTATCAAAAATGTAAATCTCTCTTGTGCATTGAATCAACAAAAGCTTGTGCTTTTGTAGCTCTAGAGCTACCAAAAAACCAAAATGTATGTATGTATGCTAGTATTAATTTTAAAACTGTCCGGTTTAATACGAGCTCGAAATTTCTATTGAGTGATAGGTGATGTGAAGGGTAGTTGAATCATGGAGAATAAACTAAGTATGCATTATTTTGGTAGAACTTCTAAATTATTTCTTTCAAAGAATGATTTTCAATTATTTCTGTACATATTATGATATCTAGTACAATAGTTTTTAAACCTCAAGCTCTTGCAAAATCAAATACAGATTGAACTGTCATTTCAAACTAGCAACTGTTCTTACGCGCTCATCAATTCATTGAACAAAGCCACAGTTCAATTTTCTTTCTCTAGTATTGTAGTATTCTTGAGAACTGATTTACATGTATCTTCAGAGAATTGAGAAAATGCTGCCATTATATGGACATGCAATCACCAGCCTTAAGTGCGCATTAATGGCTGAAAGTATACAATAGCTTGACCAATCAGATTGCTACATTTGCATTTAGTGTACAGTTGTATGAGTAGAATTCTTAGTACTAACATGTGCTATTCTCATGGTGTGCGCAAACGGTACTTCAATTTGGCCGCAAACTGACGGGAAACATGGCTGTGTATACAATGTATCTAGCTACCAAGAGCACAGTGCTCCTCACACAAGATAATGTATTATACTTTAAATAATTTGCATTGCATGCCGTCAGTTTCCAATTGGTTTTGTTTCGTAGGTTGAAAGAGAGATTGCTATCATGAAGCTTATTGATCACCCTCATGTCCTGGGTCTTTATGATGTTTACGAGAGCAAGAAACATCTGTGAGTGGATGCTGTGCTTAACTGAATCATTAAAAATTTTAACTAAGTCAGTTAACTCTTTTGCTGTTAGTAATTCTGTAGCATTGTGTAAATACTGTGGGGGTGGGACACATTCGCATAGTCATTGTTGGAGGGGGGATATATTATGAAAGTTGTCTGATGCTTGCCTTTGCATGTTGCATGATTACATCTTATTTTTCCCCAGACAGAGTGCCGTTATTTTTCCAACACCTGTTCAGTGCAAGTTTCCCGTTGACTAGGAGGTTGTCAAATTTTTTAGCCCAAAGCCAATTTCTACTAGACAATAGTATACATGTAGTCTTGAACAAGTGAACTAACCACTAAGGTTGATAGTTGTTAGTAACTATCAAATGCATACTAGCTGTGACTACGTAACATGTACTTATGTTGTTTTGCCTTCAGATTTCTGATATTAGAACATGTGTCTGGTGGTGAGCTTTTTGATTACTTGGTGAAAAGAGGAAGGCTTCCATTAGGAGAGGTAACTGCAGTAAAAAATTCCGTAACCAAGCATGCCTGTAAAAAAAAAACACAACAGTTAATAACTAGGTATTATCAATGGCCTCCAGTCTTTTAAGAGATCTTCTTATTTCCCACTAAAGGCAAGAAGATTTTTTGCTCAGATGATCTCAGCAGTTGATTTCTGTCACAAGCATTGTGTTTGGTGAGTACTGTATCATGTATATTTTCTAATAGTGCCAAACTGACTTGTAACAGGTACAGCATGTGATGGAGGCAAGTTGTTCCTTAATTTTGTGCAAGTACACTGCTTTGACCGACAGTGTACACTAGTCCTGTTGTCCTGCAGTGTTTTTAAAAAAAAAATTGGGGTTTAAATGTGTTCTTTCTACGTGTATGTTGTAATTGCCATATCAATATATATTTTTATCAGAGCTTAATCATGCATTTTATAGGAATCCTGCATGAGCTGCCAGCTTGGGAACTCTACACTAGGTTACTCCCCCCTGAATAAGGGTTCTCTGATCCAATCCAGGGAGGGGACTCATCAATATGGTCTACACCGCCAAAACCAGTAATAAAGTATTGATTTGTAAACCTCTAGACTCTAAAATAACAATCTTTTTAGTGTAAGTTTTTTTTTTACATTAAAGCCACAGAGACTTGAAACCTGAGAATCTTCTTCTGGACAAAAAGATGAACATCAAGGTTGCTGATTTTGGAATGGCTTCTTTGCAGGTCAATTAAAATTGTATTACAGAACTGTATAATCTGACTTCTTTTTTTTAATTTGCATGTTAGTTTGTTTGCTTTGTCTCAAAGCTAATCCATAAGTTTACACACAGAATATCTTTTTGGAAAAAAACTACATGTAGCTCCATGGATTGAGTAATTTTCTGTGCGTATTCTGTTTAAACTTCCTGTCAGATGAACACAATCCAATTGTAATGGTATTTTTTTATGGGTTTATTCTATTGTTAAGTAGTTCCTTACCTTTGTTTGTTCTCTTCATTGTTGCTAGGTTGGAGATAATGCCATGCTTGAAACAAGCTGTGGGTATGGACACCATTCATGAATACACTCTCCATTGCTGAACTCTCTCTTCTAACCCTTCCATATTAATTATTCACTCAGTTCTTTTGAATAACTGCTTCCATGTTGCTGCCATTTGATTAATATAGTTATAATGATCATTTCTGATTTTGTTTTTCTACAGGTCTCCACATTATGCTTGCCCAGAAGTTATCCGAGTATGTGTCAGTCATTAAAAACCGTAATCATAACCTGACTGAAATCTAGATCATTCTTTTAGATTCTGCAGTAGTTATTAAATGGTGGTTCATTTTAAATGTAACTGGTATTTTACTGATGGAGTGACTGATGAATGGACCTGACGGTCTGACTAACTCATTGATTGATTGATTTTTTTGAACAGGGAGAAAAATATGATGGCCGCAAGGCAGATGTTTGGAGCTGTGGTGTTATTCTCTATGCTCTTTTAGTGGTAAGCTACATGTACATTGTATCCAAGCTGATGGTAATGCATATATGTACCTAACTCACAGTGGTCTTATACTTAGTGCACTCATCTCTGGATCAGGCAGTCTGGGTTCCAGCCCTGGCCAGGGACATAGTAATGTGTTTTTGGGAAGACACTTTAAACTTTATTCTCACAGTGCCTCTACTCCACCCAGGTGTTCTTAAATGCAACAATATGCTACAGAATATGTAGATTTATTGAACACTTCATTAGGTCTGGACATTGCACCTCTCTGACTAGAGTTGTTGACAGTGGCTGGCTGTGAGCAAAACTCAGCACCAACTTCATGGTCGTCCACTGATTCTTTCAAAACCGGTAGCCAAATCAGCCACCACTCTTGCATTTGCACCAATTAATTCAAAACTAGTTTTGCTCACTTGTAGAGTACAAATATCAAGAAAAACATGAAGTACAAATTTACCTTCCACTGTAATAGTTGTTCTGTAGGAAAGTAGTTAATCTGTTCACTGTGAACACAGATCAAGCCCAGGTTTTAATTTGTCTAGTTTCACATATTGCCAGTTGGTCATATTTTATAAGTCAAAATAATAATTGTAAAAAGTCCTAGTGTATACTGCAATGTATATATATAATCTAATGTATGTAAAATTGAAATGATTTAAATCTATTTTTCTTGGTAGGGTGCACTGCCTTTTGATGATGACAATTTACGAAATCTGTTGGAGAAAGTGAGTAATTTCTCTGGGCATTGCAACTTAGATGTGATGCTAAAAAGTTGGTAATCAAACTGATGTTTATCTAACTTCAGGTGAAGAGGGGTCATTTTAGCATTCCAGTTTTCATTCCAACAGATGTTCAGGAGATGATCCGTGGCATGATCACTATTGACCCAGAAAAAAGAATTACAGTTGAGTAATAGCTCTGATCAGCATCACATTTGCTATTATATATTTATATCTCCCTACCCCACAAAAAAAGGGGGGGAATGTATCCTGTGGTACCGTGTCCTTGTAAGGAAAAAAAATCTTCAGTAGCATCTCCGATTTGATACCATACCACTAGTACTTACAGTGTCATAGAAACTTCACCCCTCCCTCTGGGACATACATGTAGGCTGCTGACAAAGGTCCTCCAGGCATCTGTGTCTTGGGCTCTCCCCTCAAGCTGGCTCCAGGTCAGCCCCAGTCTAGATAGTGATGGCTGCTTCAAGGCTGCAGTGCCCCCCCCCTGTGCGGAGTTCATGGAAAGTAATATTGATTTTATCTTACTTTGCAGATGGAGGACGTTAAGAAACACAGTTTCCTTAACAGGTATGTGCTTTTCTCTATGGCAATTACAGTGAAGTGATGTTAAGTGGTTCAGTCACATATTAACCAGTTCAACTGAATATTCTTGCCGAGTCACTTCAGTTCCTATTGTAATAGTGAGTACATGCATGGTATACAGATTTTATCCCTCTGTGTCCATTTTCCAGTTTCAAAGACGAACTTCCTTGCGAGCCACATGTTGTCGACATTGTCAAGGTATCATGAAACATTCACTCTTATCCTGATCTCCTTTTTACTTTAAACCTGTAATTTTTAGGCTACATTTATTTCTATCAGTGGTTTTAGAAGTTTAGAAGGATGTCTTGAAGTAAAAGCAGCACAAAATTAGTTTTTTTCCAGCTGTATGCTCAGTTACTGGAACAACCGAATTTACTGGTTCAGCGATTGACTAACATGTATTTGCTTTCGTTTTTTTGTGATCACCTGCTAACGAAGTATACACTATTATACGTGTTAATATTTTAGACACTGGCCCAAGATAAGACACTGATTGGTTTAAATTTAGATTATGAGCTCCAGATTTCTATGTGTGATATTTGACGAGCGCGCATCCCGAGTCAACTATCACGCATAGAAATCGAGAGCGAATAATATTATTGTTTTAGTATAAATCTACTAGTCGTTCATGTTAATCCTCTTCACTGACACTTAGAAAACGCCAAGAAGCGGCCATTATTTTGTTAACAAGGGTACACTGCTACACACATACATCTTTTTTTTTGTCGCGCAATTTTCAAAATTTTCTGTTGAGTTATAGAAACACGGTGCATGTTTTTTATTTTATATGTAGTTGTACATGTAGTTTCTTTGCTTCCTGATGTCGAAGTGTAAGGTGTGAGTCCTAATGACTTTGCTTCATCTTACTGGCAGACGGAAGTTATTCCTGGTAAGGAGGAAATCGACCCTGATGTATTACACAGTATGTCATCCCTGGGTTGTTTTAAGAACAGAGAAAAACTACTGCGCAATTTGCTGAAGCAAGAGTAAGTTCTGCATAAGAGACTGCAGTGCAGTACACAACTAGTAACACTGTGCCTTAACAATAAACTTTAAAATACTGTATGCACCAAATGTTTGCTTAGTCAATAAGCCATAATTAGATCTTTCGCCCTTTAATTTGTCGGCTTTGATCCTTTAGAAAGACGATAGAGAAAATTATATACTTCATGTTGCTGGAGAGAAAAGAAAGATCTCCAACTCACGAAGACGCGGCAGTGGCGACCATAAAGAATTTGAAAGAAATTTGTAAGTTATTCTGAGCAATTTTGTTTTTGAGTATGTTTTTAGTTTACACTCTTTTTTTTTTTATAAGAACCTTTTTTACAAGAACGTTGAGGCTGAGATTTCCCAAAATTTTAAGAACATGCTAAGAACATACCCCAGCCTGAGAGTGAGAAATCGTCTTTATTTTGCCAATTGGGCTAACTGCTTGTTAAATGAGCGGTATAAAAGGAAATTGAAAACTACGGTCTAAAAGTACAATAAGCTCAATGCTTAAAAGGAATACCTTAACATTAACAATGTTGTTTCTTATTGTATGATATATACAACTTAAGATAATAATATCTTAACAATAATACATGTAACTTAAGAACGTCTTAAGAACATTTTCAGCCTCAAATCGAAAAAAAAATAAGAACGCTCAGCCTCAGCCCCAAAATTAGACGTTCTTATAAAAAAGAAAACAGTGTATTCCAACCAATCAAAGCGCCCGTATTGTTTATTTTTTTCTGTCCAATCAGATGCAAAACCCAAAGTCCAAAAGTCATTACCTTTTTTCAGCGCAGTTTGCACGGGATAGCTATTTCCCCATGCTTTTTTTTCTTCTGAAACATTTTCGTGCGGTTTTCACCTTTTTTGCGCGCTCTGCAGTAATATTAATAATATGATAATTTATGGTTACACACCACCACCCCCTCGCGCTTTTTGACCGGTCACACATTTCTGCGCGCTTTGCACTGGTAATAATTATACTTTCCTCGGCTTTGAACTGGTTAAGCTTCTTCTGCCCAGTGTAGTGGTTACAAGATTTCCCGCATTTTTCTTCAGCTACACACTCCCGGTCTTATACGTGTGTCATATCATTGCTTCAAGATCTGATTAGCAGCTGAAAGAACAATGTGGCGGGTGTTAATTCATCACAATGCTGTTTCCTCGTTTTGTAGTGGAAGATGCGCCGCGGAAAAGAGTTGATTCCTGTGGATCTCCAAGATTACAACGACCAAGGTAACGCTTCTTGACATGATTGTAAAATTGATCGCAGGCCAGTTTTTCTCAATATACCCACGGCACGTTTCAGTAGAACTCGCTTTTATTTCAAACTAAAAAACAAAGATACCCGAGAGTAACATTTGCTAGTCGATTCCGTTTCAAGAGGACAACAACACTTTATTTATTATTAGTGTTTTTTTTTCTATCTTACTAAACTTAAGCCTCACGGCCCAATTCTCCACTTGGAGGACGAATAAATGATGATGATGAAACTTTAGCCTTTGCAGGTCACACGCAGTAGTAAATAGTAGCAGGATACCGTGCACAGGATAATGGTCCAAAAAAGTTCGGCTACAGTAGAACAAAAATAGTCTGTCTTGACCTCAGTGCTGACAAGCTTGTTATTGAGGTATTTTTCTCAATCATGGTCTTTTCATTTTACGTTTCCCTTTGAGTAGTGCGTTTTCGTTTTTTTTTTTGTAGAAAGTCGTCTCTGTCGGCTTCACCGCCTGTTTCTCCAAGAACGAGGGCCGAGACTTACGCGGGAGGTGTAAGGTATCGTGACTACTTGGTGTAAAGAGTATTATACGAATCGCTTAAATATTTGGTACCTAATCTTGGGTGTAATTCAGGTCCGTCCACCCCCACCCTATACAGGTTGACTCGGGCAGGAGAGAGGAAGGTCTAGAGACTTAACAAACTTTGGCCCTTTTTGGTTTTTGCATTACCTGGCAGAATTGTTGCGAACTCGTACGTCCAGATGTTACAACCAAGAATGTAACGGCCATCAAATGACGTGACTGTTTGCCTCTTGTTTTGTTATGTACACACAATCGCTGGTAACTTCTCAATGTTCAAGATTGTGAAATCGGCCTCATTTCCCACTTATACGCTCTTTTAGATCACCTACTAATGTCGTGAAAAGCCTAGGCAAGATCTGCAATAAAGCAGACCACTGAAAAATAAGGTCGACATGTCAAATAATGGATTATTGAAAAGGAGGCTGTTTTATTGACTGAACCTAATAGGCCATTTCCGAATTACTTAGCCTCTTTCTCAAAGCGAGAGTCTTAATTCATATGAAAATGATAATTATTTCACATGCAAATTACACTCATTTGAATGGTTGTGTACCAGGTCTCGCTTTGATAGAAAGGCTTAAGGCAACTCGGAAATGAGCTATTTATCGGTAACTGCACCTGCCTACTGTCTACAAATGCACCAGAGCTGGCTACAAGTTGCACTGAGTGGAGCTGGAGGTTTTTTATGCGTTTGTTCGTCAGCGTTCTGGTTAACTGACGATTTTTACTCGTGCTCTTTTATTTTCATAGATGGGTGGACCCTTTTCATGAAGGAACTTTGTCTGCTCTTGTTTCATTGCTTTGTATTTCAATGTTTGCAGTCCTCTGGTACATGTGAGTCCCAAACACCAGCCGTGCAATCATCTGCAGCAAGACAGTCCCCTTTCTACCCCCCCTGAGTCACCTACGCACCACGCCACCACACCCCCAGGGAGCCCCTGGCGGACACGACTAGCCACCTTCAAGCACGCGATTGTTGGTTCGCCAAGATTCCACAGGAAAAAGCTTTCTCAGAGTACGTTTTGATATTTTAGAGCTGATTTCTACGCAGTTCTAACAGCATTAAAACACTGCCATGATCGTAGTTTTGATTTTGCACCAGATTGGCCAACCGTCTTGAACAGCGCATCTGATCGGCTGAAATATCTTGGCACTGATTGGCCAGAGCACATTCTACGCCTTTTTCAACCGATTGTGTACCAAAAGTTAGAAAATGTGGAACTAACACAACCACGTTATTTTCTTTACTAGAAACCTAACGTGAGTCAGTTAGTAACCTTCAGATCTAGCAGAACATCTTTAACCTTGATTTAATAATTGACGTAAAATCTGATGTTCAAAGAATTTTGCATTGATTTATTTTCAGATTGTGCGGAAGGCAGTCCAGTTTCTGCTTCACCTGACTCATCCCCCGAGTAAGTTTAATTTTCACATTTGTAACAAGGAGCGCATGTTTCAATTCTGTTAAAATCCGAAAATCCAATTGTGATTCCTTGAGACCAGTCATCAGGTTCTGTGAAAGCTTGCTAGCACAAGTCTCGGTTTGCAATTGTCTTTTCGTAAGCATTGGTCGGGTTCATATTTAATTCTAATACAGAACCAGTCTAAAAAGTGTTTTGAACTGTTTTTCAATGATTTCTTCACCCAGCATCGTGAAGCGTTCTTGGTTTGGTCATTTGATGTTAGGACACAACTCACACCCACGACATGAAGTAAGACATATTTTTTGATCCGTTTTAAATACTCTTTCCATTTGCACTAAAGGTAAAACTAGTCAATAGAAAGGTGGTGTCGGTAAAATTCCAACTTGATATAGCTGTGTGCTTTATTTCGCTGTTTTTTTATCGGACACTATTACCAATTTGTATGCAAGAGGAGTGCCTAGAGTAACCTACCCTACATTGTGCCTTAAAATGCCAGCTTGTTTTATAATTTTGTACTGAGATGACCTTTGTCGTTTTTATCTCCTAGCCGTTCTTTATCATTACTAGAGACAAGCCCTTTAGCACGGTTAAAGCCGACGTTGTTCATGCATTTTTATCTGTAAGTAAACTTTTGCAAAGTTTTATTGCGGTTTGGGGTTGACAAAATGAGTAACCAATCAGAGAGTCGTCTTTCGATGACTGGACCGAATGGGTCCATTCAGAGAGAGGTGTTTTTGCGTGCTATTGCCCACGCTCAAAATACGGCTCTGTGATTGGTTTCTTCCCATATCGACCCTTCGTACTACTGATGTCCCGCTCAGCGGCCGTTTTGGTGTTGTCAGCAGGTTAATTCTCTCCCTTTGGAAGAGAATGATCGTTATAGCACTTAAAATGACGTGAAGGCATAATCTTCAGCCTATTTTATGTTTTGCAGGTCAGTCACTTAACTCACTCCGTCCTGTCACAAAACGGCTTCAAAGCGGAATACAAGAAACCAGGAGGTACGTTGAAACTTTGTTGAGGAGGGGGTGGGAGCTTGCGGAGCTCTCTGGGGGGGAGTGACAATATACCCGACGATTTGAATCTAGAAATTTGTAGTTTTCCAGTCAGCAAGTGCATACTGACTCATCTTCTTTAAACATATTTGGAATAATCTTTTCAAAGTCAAGCTCGGATAACTGTACATTGACTCTTGTAGGAACATCTGTTTGAGTTCATTATTCATTTAATTCTTTCTTGTTTCAGGCAAGAACATGTTCAGGAAGACAGTCCGTATATCAGTCAATATTTGTCCGACAGACCAAGTTAAACAGGATAACAGTTCAATTCACACAATCTCCATTGTGCTGGAGTCGGGTAAGTGTTTTTAAAGCAAGGTCTTGATAGTGTTCCAATCTTCTCGAACTCTTGTAGAACTTTCAACATTGATAAACTTCTTCTTCCCATCGAAGTGAGGAGACTTGGAAATAAATTTCCGTGGAATTCTCAAGGGATATTAAAAGGAACTTTACAAGGGAAGATGAGCGAAAAGGATGGTATAGGGTATAGGGGAGGGACATGAGCGATTGCCAGGGGACTGGGGACGAAAATACTCCCCAGTTTTCCGCTGTCGGAGTTACAGCTGTTGATGGACACTGGAAATTTTAATTTCCTTTATTTAGATGTGAATATTGCTTTCGGTTTTCCTGATACAGCGCGCTAATTAAGGCACCCGAAGCAAGTGTTTCTATGCTACCGCATCAATGTAGGGGGCACGCTTTGATGCGTTGAACGCGTCAAGGCAAATATTGAATAAATGTTTTCCGTGAAATAATATGGAGCAAAGAATTGACTACTTCTTATTTCCTCTAACTAAACAGGAAGGTTGTCTCCCTTTTTTAGTATGGTGTGAGAAGAAGCGTGGCTTAAGACTGTAGCTGATGAATATTTTAACGCTGTTTTTAACCGCAGATGTTTCTCGGAGAATTCTTGTTTGTTTATTTTTACTCCTGTCAGTTTCCTGGAACAAGGACTGTTAAATAATTCACATATTGCCCTCATAAATTTGACAACTGGATATTTCATGTTTATATTTTAGTCACGTCCGCTTTTTCCTTGAGAAAGTTCAAAGTCGTTTTTCTCTACACTGCCTGTGTGATCACATGATCAGTGACATGATGTCGTTGAGATGTTACTCTGTTTAACCTTCCATCTTCCTTGCTACGCCATCTATCAGTGTACGTAATAGATCGCTAATTGCCAGTAGAAAGCTAAAAGATAGTGACATAATCCATTATGCCTACAAAAAGTGCTGAAAGTCCTGAAACTTAAACGTTTTGCAGCCAATTTCAACTTCTGTCGAATCTAATAACCTAAAAGAATTTTCTCTTCCGTCAGCAATTAATTCACTTGACATTTTCACATTGGTTTTTAGGAGCATTCCCTGTTGAGGCAAAGCTAGTCAGTCATTATTTTAGCACTGCTTTGACTCATAATACGAAAAATTGCTATGAGAGCGTCCCTGTAAAAACCACGAACATTTGGCCGAAAAAGTGGAAAATAATATACAAATATACGCGAGTGGAAAATTCCAGAGAACCGCGTTATGTTGATTATTTTCTCGTCTGTCGATTTTCACCATTTAATATTTCATGTAATATCACATAAACCGTGCATCATGTTTTTGCAACTTCAATTTTTGCTTAGGCGACCGAGTCTGCAAACAAGAATAAAAGAGAACGATCCCATGTGAACTTTGATGTCCTACTCTTTCGTGCTCTTGATCTTTGGCAAGTTCTTGCCGTTATGTACACCATTTTGTTAGGTTAAAATTTTAAGACTATTTTAAGAATATGCCCGAGGCTGAGAGTTTAAAAGTACTTTATTTTGTGTGTTGAAAATTTGTAAATCAAATACAATTATATGTTTTGAACTGGAAACTGTATGAAATTCCTCCTTTCTCTAAGCGGCAAAACCAGCCAAAAAAAAAACACAAACAGCACTAGCCGTATGTTCTATGCTAATAACAATTTTATGTGCGTAAAAAGTTATGTGCAGAGTTATGCGTTATGTTATCATGCAGACTGGCCCCAAAATTACTTTAACCTCAACCAGACACCAAATATATTCCAAGACAGAAATGCCATACGCTATAATCTAAGGATATTTTAAACCTAAGATCGCCAGAAAAATTAGAATATTCAGCCTCAGCCGGAAAAAATAATGTTCTTTATAAAATAGGTTTTTCCACAATTTCAGGCCCTGTTCATCGATTCAAGAAGCTATGTGAGAAACTCCAGCTAATTCTCCTGTCCAACACACGGCGAAGCACAAGCAATTTCCGGGCGGAGGACAACAGCAACGAGGAAAAACTGGCTTCAGACGAGAAGTGTGACAGTTCTCAGAACTCTAAGCTGCTGCTTGCTCAGTTATCAGACACAGAGAGTGAAGGAGAGCTCTTAGATAGTCCCAAGGCATCGAACAAACCTCTCTCAAACAACGTTAATGGTAAACCCGTTGAAAAGCTAATTTGAAAAGTCGAATAAGGAGCAATCTGCGACGTTCATGACAAATTTATGTCCGTGACAAATATCGGATGCCTTCAGAAGTGAAGGAATATGAAGAAAATCAGGAATATATTGAATGGAAATGTTCTTAAACTTCGAGTTGTGTGACATTACGATATACACTCTACTGAAGGCAACAACTCATCATGATATTTAAGCATTTAGTTCCTCGATCTGGATGCAAATTATTTATTGATTGCTGGAAATTCACGACAATCAAAATGAAGATGTTACAATTTGAAATTTTATGAAATCTACAAGTGAGATGAAGACTGGATGTTAGCTACGATGTTGATGATCGTAATGATAAGGATGACGACGACCACAATGATGATGACATTGATAACGACGAAGATGATGATGGTGATGACGGTAATGCAGAGTTGCGATGATTTTAATGGCCTTAAGACATTAAATATATGACAGATATTCACCAGAGATTACACGAGAAGCTTAGCGGTCCCAAGAGTAGTTTATTTGTCTCTATAAACTAAAAGAAGTTTTAAGCTTCTAACACCAATACTATTGCCGATGGAAAAGAATATAACTAACTATTGGCACATCCTGTAATGTGACGAAGTTGACGATAGATCGGACCCTGCAAATCTACCACACTTCTGTAAAAGGTAGTAATAAAGTAAAGCTAACAATGAGTAATTATTCCCCTCAAAAATTTGTTGTCGGTTGCAAGTCGCTGTCACTAGGGGCACTATATGAGTTTCACTCTAAGCGCTGATATCAAGACGCAAATTCTCATTACTAGTCTCTATATATACTTTGTTGAACAAGTTGGGAGATTGATGCAATCTGGCCATGTTGATCAGTCGGTGATTTTCACAACTTGCAACTTCATTTTGATAGTTTTGGAAACAATAACAAGACACGGCTACCGCACACTCAGACTAAAAGGATCGCAGCACCTCTAGTGACGGTGGCTTGTTTGCCATGTCAGTTAATGAGTTTAAGGGGGCATTGTCCACATTTTGAGCATGATTTCAAGAGACTCAAAATGTAAACCCCAAGTGTTCGACATTTAACTTTTCTCTTCATCTCTGCGATCAGGTTTTGTAAATGAGAACAAATCTCCATATAGTAACCTGTATTATGTGGTAGGTTAGAGTTCAGCCTTTGGCACTGCCCCTTTAAATTTGTCATTCTTATATCCACGAGACGAATCAACAGCAGTCACACAGAGGCGTAAACGTACTTTTATGAAATTTTCCGACTCTTGAAAACTGTTACTACCTGTACTTCTTTCTTGCCAGTCACTTGATTTGTACAATTTTTACTTCTTTGACTTCGACTCAGGCAGGTTCCGACGACAAAATCCTATTTCTATTTATCAATTGTACTTTTTGTGAACAACTTTACTTAAAATATTGTATTTTGAAAAAGCAACCTGCGTAAACTTAGTAATTCATTATTAGTACAAGTACCTTTTTCATCCAATCGTTTTTTTAAACTCTGTTACTGCTTGGTTTATGAAACCCAGTTCTTTCGTCCAACATCATTCAGATTTTGGGAATCGAGAGTGAACTCTTAGGCTTTCCTAGAGGATTGCTGGCAAGATAAATCAAGTGTCTGTTTGCGTCACGTAAAAGTGATCTTTCTACCAAATAATAAATAAATTGCTTTTGTAGAAATATATTAGAAACGTATTAATAAACCAAAAAGGAACAGAGAGGGAGAGATTTGGGAAGGCTGAGAGGGACTAACGAAGTTTAATCACGGTATTTTGGCCATGTACAAAACTACTCTTAAATTGAAAGAACCTGAAATTAGTAGTTTACTGTGCGGTAAAAACACTAGAGAAATAATATTAAACTACAACTTAGTAACAAAGGTGGTTAAGGATGGAGGAGATTTAACACGGATTAAAAACGACGAACTGTAAAAAATTAGGCTAACGTAAAAAAATATTCAAGATATTCATCCGTGACGTAGCCTAGTTCAACCAAGCAAACAGTGGCATAAATTACTTGTAAAATAATAAACGCAAAGGCAGGCACTTTCTTTCTAGATCACTGAGGATGCCCAGAGTTCACTCCCGACCTTCTCTATATGTCACTCTGTATCTCACTGCTAACCTCTTGGTTCACTTTAATACTGTAAAACATGAACACGGATGAAATGAAATGGAATTTGTAATTATTTATTAAAGGTGCAACTCTGTTGAAGTAGTTTTATTGTGTCTCGCTCAGTGGGACAAGTAAAGATCTGTCTGTCCGTCTGCCTGCTCTCTCCTCCGCAGAAGCCTCTTTCGTGTGCTGCCTTGAAGTTCGGAGGCATTCCTATAGGGAGCCTCTACGGAGGGAGAGTCTGTCTGTCCCCGGGTCAGAGGACTCTCAAGTTATTTGACTTGTTGAGAGTAAAGTTTCATAAGGTGGCTCAGAAGAGCATTTTGAAGCCATAATCAGCTTACAACGAGATTCGTTCATTGTTATCTACTGTAGACGCTCACCAAATAATTATTATTGGTTATTTAGGTGGCTTTCCATTTTCTCAGATTCACCTATCTAAGCAAGTGGTGTAAAAAAACGACATTTTCCAATCAAACCGGCTGACTAAGAAGAACGGGTCTAACCATTTTCTGCTACTTTCATTAATCCCCCACATCAGTGAAATGCACTGGGCAACAGATCGGGTTGTCCAAATCGAACGGCACACTTCGGATCAACTGGTCCGATTGGTAGACTAAAAGACCCTCTTAGGTCGGGGTTGAAAGGTGGTCCTTTTTTCCAGAAATTTTCCTCCCGGACCCAACCGTTCCATTTGATTTCCTATCGAAATTTTCGCGCGATAGCATTTTAAACCTCACCCCACCTCGTCGGGTTGCATGTGAAGACAAGTTTTCTTCACCACGGGTATGTGGGGTACCTCACCTACCCGGGGTCCTCCACCTCCATGTAAACAGGCCCTTAGAAGCGGGAAAGCCCCTCGACCACTTTCAATTTCATGCAGTTGTCACAAAACAGCGGCAGGCAGTCAAGCACCCAGGTTCTCTGTGATCACACCCATATGACGTAAAACCATTAGTTGGTGCGCCGACGCATTCACTGCAAGTTCGTCTTGGCATTAGTCTTGCCAAAGGGAGAAGGACTAAAACGGTCCACTTAGTCCCAAGCCCCTTGGCGAGCGCGAAGATCCTGGGAGCAAGTTATAATAGGCAAGGGGATGAGTAAGCTAGAGAACTGGGTTAGATTACGCGAAATTAATGATGGTGCCATGGAAACAAGTAGACAGGAATGAAAACACAATTAAGAGTTCATATTGGAAAAAAAAATAATTAATTGAGAACTTCCTGTCTTGTCAAGTTGCAGGAACTTTAAAAAAAGTTTGGTAGAAGTTACAGTCAAAGCAAGTGAAACGTAGCCCTCAAAATTACATGAATATGAATATAGAACCCACTAAAGTTGTTTTTGAAGAATGCAATAATGAATTGATCAGTGAAAAATTGTTCCAAGAATGAAAGTTAAAGTGTCAATGTTCAAAAAAAATTTAATATTAATTTTTGAAACGACTAGAGGGTTCAATATTCAAATAATCAATTCATTAATGTAATCTCGAGGGGTACGCTCCACTTGGTATGACTGTAAAACCAAGACATGTTTGCCAGTTTCCCTCTATAAACATCAGAAAAAAGAAACCAAATGTTAATGAGATGTTTCAGGTAATTCTTTACGACTGATTCGTAATAATCCAAATTATGTTTACTAAAATTAAAACATCTTGCAAACTGAATCGGGATGATGGCACATTACCACATGAGTTTCTGAATTTAGAATTAGTCCGAATCTGCATACTATAAGAAACGTGCCTTTTGCAAATTATATTTTTTCACTTTCCCCTGATGAAGATTGAAGGTTCAGCCGAAACGTTGGGACTTTTAGAAACATTTAACATCATTTATACGACTTTAACCAGAGTAACATTTTTATTTCTTAATATGTTTCCATCACCTGGTTACAGGACCATTTTTAAAAGTTCAGAAGATGTTTTGATAAAAACGTTATTTACAATTCAGCTCTGACAATGAGATTCTATTTTCATTCCTCACCCCAAATTCATGTTTTTGGAACAGTTGTCAGATAAAACTGTTTTCCATACTCAATTAATGCATGGGCGAAAACAAAGATATGTGTGTCTAGTTTCAGGCATAAATTATGTGGGAAGAAGATAGTGGAGACTAGTATTGTCTATGAATTTTGTGACAAATGGATCTTCCCGTCCTTGAGTGTGGTAAGTTGCACTAACTCCCTAACTTATTTTTTTATTTCTCGGTTTTTCTATGCGGTAAAGTCAGGTGCGTAGACAGTTTGGCAGTTCATTAATTACTCGAGAATAAATGTTTGCAAATCTGAATTCGGAGGACCGCAAACTACATGTATGAAAGGAAAACGTATTTTATCGAAGGCTTTCTTGTAAATATTGCAAACGTTTTCGATTCAGTGTTTTTTTTAGATCTTATTTAGGCCTAGTTTGTGAATTTATACTTTACTTCTGCTGTGAAATTTATTTAACTTCATGCAGGTGGTCAAAGGGTTTCGAAATCATTGCTTTATGCGGTGCGATTGGAAATGATGGTCGCTAAGGAACAAGGTTTGACGAAATATACTGCAAGACGTGTTTTGTGGTTTACTGTATTCTAGTTAGCACAAATCAAAAGTTCACATTTCATAAGTGGTTTCTGAAAAACCAGGTGAGAGTTTACCATGTGAACCATATATAGGACGCATTTAAACAGGCTTTAATTGTGGGACAAATAGTTACTCACTGCACACAGAGTTTGAGAAACTTTTTCTGATGACCACAAACTGGAACGCCTGGAAGTTAACAAGAAGGCACTGATATTTATATTTTGAGAACCGCTTATTATTCACTATTCGAATACATGGCCCTAATTGGAAGCCTTACTGCAGAACCTTTAGGCAAGAGAGTTAGTCATTCATTTCTTTGCTGTTTTTATGATAGCTTCTCACGAGACTGAATAAAGTATGAAAGTATTGTTCTCAATAAACTTCAATGATCAAAAAATGGAGTGTCTATACAGCCTGATTATAAGTGTGGCTAAATTTAGCCGTGAAACTGACCATCTCGTCTTGCAGTTTTCTAATGCGCTTCATCTTAAAAACGGCGGTCGAATTTCACTTCTTCAAAACGTTTTAGTTTCATTCTTTCGTCTTAATTTATAACGTGCTATAAATTGCCGGCTATTCTCTTCTGTTCTCCTGAGCGGAAA
>Ga0126337_10000297_pt1 | contig 23212 bp, 13 predicted proteins | sample DipCmetagenome_FD_92527 | JGI IMG/M metagenome (GOLD analysis project Ga0126337, IMG submission 92527) | Coral microbial communities from La Bocana,Puerto Morelos, Mexico - Diploria C A metagenome | ecosystem: Host-associated > Invertebrates > Cnidaria > Coral | place: La Bocana,Puerto Morelos...
ATCATCTAAGAATGGCCTTACACATGCTCAATTCTTCGATGAATTCTCCTATCTACTGGAACTCTTGGTATCTTCTTCTGGTAAACTTCTCCTGGCGACTGGTGACTTTAATTTTCATGTCAACGATCGATCGAATGGCCCAGCTTGTCAATTCTTAGATCTGTTAAACTGCTTCAATCTGAATACCATGAATGTCAATATTCCAACCCATAAAAGTGATAATGTCTTGGATCTAATTATTACCAGGTTAGATGAAACAACGACATCAAATTTCTCAATCGACGACCCTGCTATCTCCGATCACTTTGCTGTCCATTGTAACTTGGCTGTTTCAAGGCCACCTAACCCGAAACAAGTCCTAAAGTCATGAAAGCTGTGCAATGTCAATTTACGTAAGCTACGACAAGATATAAACTCATCTACTTTAGTCAAATCACCTTCGTCAGATATTATGGAGCTTTGCGATCAGTATGATGCTGTTTTATCCAGTATGATGCTGTTTTATCCTCAGCTGCAAGTTATAAGGCATTGAAAACGCTACTGGATAAAGGAAAGAACACAGCAGAGGGAGAAGTGTGTACTACCTACACCGCGGAATGTTTACAACCAGTTGTTGGAATTCTCGAAAGCACTAAGCTTCCTTTGTACAAGTAAGAGTTTTTTTTTACGTTTTAGCAGTCAGGATTTCCTTGACACGAACTAGTAGTTGAAATATCAGTCTTTTTCCAAACCAGTTGGAAGTATTGCTAGCAGATCTCCTCCAGTGTATAAATTGCTTTAGTTTTCTCAGTGCACAATTCATGCAACAGTCCAAAATTAGATAAACACTGAGACCTTTCTCAAGAGCGGAATCGAGATACTCTTTGGCCGCCATAATTTTCTTCCCGCACAGGACCAGGGATGGCGCAGTGGTGATCGCACTCGCCTCTCACCAATTTGGCCCGGGTTCGATTCTCAGATCCGGTGTCATAAGTGGCTCCGAGGGTTTTTCTCCGGGTTCTCTGGTTTCCTCCCTTCACAAAAATCAACATTTCTAAATTCCAATTCAATCAGGAATTCGAGGGTCACGGGTTTGTCAGTCGTATGACTGTTATGTGTAACCCTCAAAAAAACAAAGTTGATTTATTTTTATTTTTATTTTACCCGAGAGCGAAAAAATATATCAATTTACCGTTTATTAGCAGACATCAATCTTAAAGTTTCACACCGCATCAATCACAGACTCTGTTTGTGGACAAACAGTGTTTCTCGAAAAAGCAATGACCTCCAGCAGGTGTATTTTCCTTCCCCTCCCTTCTCCTCTGTTCCTTCTCTTTAAGCCTAACACCCACTCCCCAGGGCACCATCTTCAGTTTGAATTGAAGATGGTGCTTGTTTGGTCAAAATGCGCTCGATCACTTGACAAAATAGGCCACCATTCAAGGCTACATGATCACTTACACCTGCCTGATTGATCTTTACCCTGCTTCTGCAGTCGGTTTGAGCTTGATTTACAAACTGGAAAAGTTATCAGATTAGAGATTTCAAGTGATTTGCTATCTTTCTCTGGAAAGTCAGAGCTGAACTCCACCATGCATTTGGAATTCCGAACTGCGTTATCCCCCATGCTTTCAGAATTCCAAGTGACCTGGACATTCACCACAGGTTGAAAAATAATTTTAATGTGTAAGAATGTTGTAACACATAAATTAACAATGACTGCTTCTTGTCCAACAACATTGAATTTGTGATGTTCGATAAACAAAACAACTCATTCAAGATCTCTTTTTTAAGTTCTCAATATGATCTGTATTCCTAGCTCTACATTCATTGCGAAGAAGGGAAATTAATAAAAAGTCTGCAGTGATTACTTTGAGTTCATTCACAAGTCAAGAACAAGAGAATAATTATGTTCACAATTCCTTCGCTCCTAGTCACTTCAATTGCACTATTGCTTAAGTCTTTTGAAGTTGCTTGACCATTGTTGAGGTTCCCTTAAAAAATATGTCACCTTTTTCACACCGAATAAAACCAAACTTATTCAAGATGCTCTCGGATACTGTACAAATGAAAGCAATGCCCAAAGGAATAAACTGGGTCTTCAGGCTACAACATCCAGTGCTTTAAGCAATTACAGACACACGAAGCAGCGCAAAGTTGAACTGCAGTCCAAGAAACCCCCCTCTCCCTTGGAGTTCCAAGTTGCTGCTTGTAGCATGGTATGGATATTTTCTGGAATCACCCAATCACTGAATCATATTAAACACACTGTTGACCACAAATAAGAAACTTTGCCATTAAAACAAATCACCTCAGCAGCTATGACAAAGGTCGCTGTAGACGTGACCGTGATAGCTTTATGCAGAGGTCAGTGGATTCACTAAAAAGCTAACAGAAATGGAAAGAAAGAGGGAAATTCAATGACCTTCCCACAGTAAGAAAATAAAATCACATTAGTGATGTATATACACTCACATTTTATTGACCTTGCACAAGGCAGCAGCTGCACTGAGCTTCTCTGCATGTTCACAGACACGGAAACATGTCAGGGATGGTTTTTCCTTGTAGGTCACAATGCCAAGCTGTAAGGAAAATTTTGACATTCTATAAAAGGTATAGACAAGTACTCTAGTGGTACAGCAAAATTAATGCCGAAGGTAAACCTGTGATGGACTTGCATCCCTTCCAGGTGAGAATATTAATACTCCGAGCAACTTTGTCCTACAAAAACCATTATGTCTTTACACAGACTCTTTCTTTTATAATGTGCAAACCCTCATATATGCTTTGCATTCTGAGTTAATGGACTACAAATTTACCGGTATGATGCATAGGCAACAGTTCAGATCAACACTATCTTAAAGTCAAGATGACAAATAATTCCCCAAATGGTCAAGATTTACATAATCAAGGCCAACTCGTTAATTGGATAGGCCAGTTGAACTAATATACATGTATTCTTAACAGAAATTCATGTTTAATTTCTATACCTGGTTCAAAGGGCTTATTGTCAAGCTCCCGAAGAAAGGGGATTTGACAAGTTGTAGGAACTGGAGAGACAGGGACAGATGCTGAGTTGAGAAGGGAACAAGCTGGCTTTAGAAAAGGAAGAAGCACAATGTTATGTTTTGGATATTATCTAAGCCAATCAGTGAGCACTATACGCTTTTAACGACTATATCCCTATTATACATAAGCATAAGTATGAGAAGAGTGCTTGGCCTTGTGCTTATGTCACAGCTATCCCCACCTATGCATAAGCTTCTTATGCTTGTGTCACAAGTGAGTTCCAGGCTTTAAGTGAGAAAAACATACCTAACCTTTTCAAATGACAGTTCTCCCCCACAGAGTGTAGAAATGCAATGAGCAAGTAAGTTAAGAGCAGCAAACATTTTTGATTATTTATTTTTCAAGGACTTTGGATCAGCCAAAGATTTGCAGCCACTTTCTGAAAATGTCAAGACACTAAAGGACTTCCAAACAGTTCCTCAACCTCATTCCTAAAGGCACTGAATGGCAGTTCACCAGTGTTCAGGCAATTTTCTTTTTGTTGTGTAACTAACACAAGATACATTTGGATTCCTGTATTTGTTTGAAAATTTGTGCCAGAGAACACGATATGCAATCATTGATTGCCATATAAGAGGACAACATACAGTGTTATGTATTACTTGAATCTCACAGGCCAAAAATTTACAAAAGGTTTTCAAGCAGGTTACTTCTCATGAGTTCAGTTTCATACATGTAGGTAGAGAACTAGAATGTACTTATTGCACGAAGAGAGTGAGCTCAGTTCATCCCACAAACAAAACAGAAACATCTCTAGTTCTAGGTTTTATCTGAACTTTCTCTAGCTGGATTGCCATGTGTTTCAATCGATGATTCACAGTTTTGCAAAGTGGCAGCAATACATATCACATACCAATACATCCTAAACTTCATAAACAATAAAAGTTGTCTGCAGTGCGTACAGAGTGGCTTACAATTAAGAAAACTGAATTATCTTTAAAAAATGCAAGACACTATGATTTTCAAGTTCAACAGGCAATGGCTTGTACAGTGCAAGGCTGCTGCCTAAGGCAATTTTAAAGGAGCCCAAGCCACTTTTTTAGAAGTTCTGGATGAAATTTACTGTGGCCAATCCAGGGGGGGCTAGGGAGGTTGGGGGAAGATGGGTGGGGGGGGGGTTGTGGGGTGAGTTGTGAAAAATTTAGGGGAGGGGCCTGGGGGCACTAATATGGTCTGGTATCAACCAAATTTTTGAAATAAAGTGTTCAGCAAAGTGATCAGGTCATGACTGAGAAAGAATACCATTTATGGTCCAACAAATGTTTATAATTGGTGTATCCATGCAAGTGTTGCAGCTTTTTTTTGCAAAAATTTATATTGCTGCTTTCTTTTTTGGGTTTTGCAATTCTATTTTAACAAAACAAAATACATTGGACAAATCATGCAAAAAGAAATTATAAATAAAAATGAAGGACGCATTTGGGGGATTAGCATTTGGCCTCACTGAAATGTGCTTTCCTTGCCCTGCTTGGAATGTAACTAAAGGTGATTTTTGAGGCAGCATTACTGCATTACACTGGCCACTTCTTTGAAGAAAATATAATTACTCTGGTATATTGTGTGGAGTCGCAACAATTTGTTTGATAATTTGAAATGTGAAACGCTAGTATGCAAAAAGAATAGCAATGATGTTTTCTTTTCGCTGGTTAGTTACTTCAACATTTCGACTTTTAAGTTGTAAATGTTCTTTGCATCAGCCCAATGCACTTATACGCGTATGCATATACGAGTGTGCGCATATACATTACATGTGCATATGCCTCATTAGTGACTGAATATTTATTAATGAGGTGAGTATTTTGCAATTCAATCAAAAATTTACTGTTTTCTGTTAGTTAGAACCGAGGATAGATGCTTTAACAATCTTATCTTTATCTGAAAGATAACATTTTTTTTACATAAGTAAATACAGTCCAAGAAGTGACGTGCCAAAGCAGGACAAAACTCAGAACTTTTCCTTGAAGAAAGAATAACTAAACATAAGCAGCGTGCCATAGAAACTTTGATAAACAATTCATTGGCTATAAAAAGAGTATTTTACCATTTGAATGAACAATTTGTGTCAAATAAACCAGAGATATTTTTTTCGAGAAGGATGTTTGGAAAACTTCAGAAATAAACATTTTGCAAACTATTTGCCAACACGTGCCAAAACACAAAACTTTTCCTTGCAAAAAAATTTTGATAAACATTCCTTTGGTTAAAGACAGTATTTTACGATTTGAATAAACGATATGTGTCACACATGTATAGAACTTGAGATATAGTTTTTCAATGCAGATTGCAGAACGCTTCAGACAATAAACATTTTGCAAACAACCTGCTGACACCTGCTAGGACAACATAACTTTTTCCCAAGGAAAAAAAACTAAATGTCAGCAGCACGCCATAGAAACCTTGATAAACAATCCTTCAATTTGGTTACAGAAAGAGTATTTTACCGTTTGAATGAACAATTTGCGTCAAATGAAACCAGAGATATCATTTTGCTTTGGGGCGCCTCAGAAAATAAACATTTCACAAATGACTAGCCAAAGAAATTTGCCTTTAATGAGTCTTTCCTACTTTTTTTTTTTTTTCCGAATTATTTTTTTTTATTTTTATTTGTTTACATACAGAATAACATACAAAATAACCATACAAAAAAAAAGAGGTAAATAATTACTTCTTTCCTAAAGATCTTGCCAATTTCAATCAATTACAATCATTAGAACTCACATTTTTTGGAACTTTATTTCAGATAATTATGGCCGCCATTAACTTTTCTTGTTCCAAATTATATGAAATTATAATCACAACTAATGTAGAAAATTGCACGAATATAACTAAACTTTTTTGTTAATTTGCAGTGAATTATCGCACACCGCAAAGAATCATTCAAAAATTTTCAGGGACCGGGAAAGCGAAAACATGCACTAATGCTTTACCATTTAACAAGTAAACATAAATGGTTCGTAAAGGAAAACATGGTGTATGGAAAACACAGAATCCGGAAACGGAAGCACATCGAGACTAACAAAAATTTAAGATGTTTAGATAGTGTTACTGACAATAATAACACGCTCTAAAAATTGGACACTTTACATTCACATTAGTTTGCTTCCTCCCTTTGGTCCCTTTCCTTGAAAGGGAAATCGAACATACATGGAGCCCTTTCATGAAATATTACAAATAAGGACATAGAAGTTATATCAATATTAGAGTTTCCTATATTCACTTGAAAGATGTTACCAATATTCAAAACATTTTTGTCTATAGATCCTGACAAATCATACATGTTAAAATTAAAGCTTATGCCTTGAATGGTTTGACATTTTATCTGGTTTTTTTTAAGAAGCAAGTATTGTTTTCCACTGGAGATGTATTTTGCGTTCAAATGTATTTTGATTTTACCTGCAAGGGAATGTTAAACTAATGAAGAGGGGAAAAATCAATCAAAGGCCTCTTTGAGGCTACGACTATTTTGTATGATGAAGTACATGCATCAGTATAAGCAGAAAAGATGAAACGCATTCAACCGATGATAGTGAGAAACAATGGAAAGCTGAATGCTTGCACATGGGAGTAGTAATTCGAGAGGTGTCACAATTCTCTTTCAGAAAGGGTTTGACTGCAAGGTAACAAAAAAAAGTGTCAAACTGAAATCAATGACGAAAATTATTTTTTAGTGAATGTGTACGGTCCAAACAATGATAATCAAGCCACAATTCTTTGATCATTTAATTGGCCTTCTGAGAAAAGAAGGCCTTGCTTACAAAGATAAGATAATAATAATTGGTGGCGATTTCAATTGTCCTATTAATCCATTTCTTGACAAACAAGGGATATTAATAACAAGGAAAAAAATTGTTGATCACATAGAAGAAATGCAGACAGTATTTAATTTACATGATGTTTGGTATTTAAAAAACCCTCAAACAAAAAGCTTTACTTGGTCGTAAAAATCTCCTTTCGTTTTTTGTTGATTAGATTATTGGCTTATCTCCAATTCACTTCAGGACCAAATTATTGCTGCAATTAGAACTGATCACTTGGTAATTCTTCTACACATCCAGGAACTTGAGGAATGTAAACGAGGTCCAGGTTTTTGGAAAATAAATACTTCACTATTGACTTATGAAGATATTGTTCAAAGATGAAAGAGTTAGAGGAATGGAAAAAGGAGGGCGATGAGTTCTCGGATAAAAGAGTTGCTTGGGATTGGATGAAATATAATGTGCGCCTGTTTTCAATTAACTACTCAAAAGAATTCGCCAAAACAAAAAGGGAAAGAGACTAAAAACTGCAAAGAAACTTACAAATTGCAAAAGCACAATTTGAGCAGAACCCCTGTGAAGAGGTTGAGTTTATAGCAATTGGCCATTCAAGTGAGTAAGGGAGTGCCATTCTTTACATCATACAGCTTGCTTTTGTGGATGCATGCAAATCAGAAGTTAAAAATGACTACATGTAGACACACTTGTAAAATACAGGTTCTGGTGCAGCAGTGACAAAGGGGAAAGAGAACGGACAAAATAAGCCTCCCAAGCTTTACTTTACTTTACTCCCAAGCTGTACTTTGTGGCTTTTGATCTCCGAGCAAAGTGAGGAGAGTAAAGCTTGGGAGGCTTATTTTGTCCGTACTCTTTCCCCTTTGTCACTGCAGTGTGTCCAGAACCTGTATTTTACAAGTGTGTGTGTAAATAACAGTATAGCAATTAATTTGTGTGACTCCGTGGTCCAGTGAAGTTGTTATCAATTTGTGTGTTTGTCTGCACCGGATGTGCCAGAAATATTTCCATTTTGAGCGTACACTTTTTGACAACTATTTTCTAATGTTTATTTGTTTGAGGTGTGGCTGTCGAAAAGTGCGCCAGAAATATTTCCTATTGAAGAAATATCTGCACAAGAATATACACTGAGATGGCAGCCGCAAGTTATTCGTCGGATGTTCTGCAAATGTTTTATGGACCAATACCGAGGGAGGAAAACAGAAACCTACCCGAACCGTTAAAACCCAGGTTAATCGCATTATATGACGTGTTTAAAATAACCCAAAATAATTTCCAAGAATGGCTTCGTGTTTGGAGAATGGATATATCCGAAACAAATCCAAACAATAAAGACCTTTTTAGGTTTGCAAGAGAAAATAAAGAAAAGTTAAATTTGGTTGAACACTAATTTGGTTGAACAAGAAATCTTAAAGTTAAAAAAACGTGAAAGTAAGAATGGTACAAACTTTTTAGTGTGGGCACCGTCTTCATTATTTTATGCAATGGAAAAGAGAAAATCTACTAACTTCTTCTTGAATCTTGGAGTGGAAAGATCAGAAAAAACAGGCAATAACTTTTAATTTTAAGCTTTATTAAAAACATTTGGAGATTGAGTTAATTTACATATTAACATGATTGTCAGTTTCCACTTCATTGCATTTCTTGTGAATGAATATTTCACTCCAGAGTGGCAGAAAAATGTTTTGTGATATTACACGCGAGGTCATTGCAGCTATGGTTGAAGATAAACAAGCTTTGTCTTACACGGATGACAGCTCAGCTGGTCATTTGTTTGAAAGCCATCACGCTCCTTCGCAACAGAGAGAATATTTAAATAACATCACTCTTTGTGTCGTAGAAGATTCTACAATAATGACGTAAGAGATATTTTTTAAAAAGGGGCTTTCCCCAGGAAATTACTCATGAGAAAAGTATTTAGTGACGTGGTTAAAAATTCATATTTTCAGAAAACTGCGTCATTTTGAAAGGGTCATGGAGAAGGCAAGGTTCATGCAATTTACAAGTGATCTTTTTTTAAAAAAATTGTGTAACCAGATGAAAAGAAATATTCAACCAACTTGCAGAAGAATATCCAGAATTGAATCAGAGTTATGCCTTCTCTGATGAAGTCAAAGACGAAGAGACAGAAGAAGAAGACACACTGGCATACAATTGAAGTTAGACAATGGACAGACATTTCTGGACACTTAAAAAGAAGATGCTAAGAAGAGAGTGATTTACTTCTCATGCTTTTAGGCCGAGTTCTGAAAAGTGTTGAAGAAATATCGCAGGTGGCTTAGCTTAATTTGCATATTTTTTCCGACAGCGTCGGAAAAAATATGTTAATTAAGCTAGGCTGATTTTAAACGTCACTTCTTAACATTGAAATTTTCCCAAGCGAGGGAAAGAGATGTCACCTGTAATTATAAATGAAATTTTCCCCCGCATGGGAAAAAATTACAGTGAGAGAATTTTTCTGAAGCCATCCAAAAATATGTAATTTCATTTGCGAAATAAAACCACCTACACAAAAAATAATTTATGTTCAGTGTTGAAGTCATTGTTGTCTTTCTGCTGCGTCTGCCATCTCAGCGTTCTACACCCGCAGTACTGCTCGTCCAAGGGCCTGGGGAATATAAATATTTGGTTCCAGGCTTTCTGAGAAAAATGTCATGCAACTCACAGATTTCAAAACAGAACTATTGCTTCGAACGAAGTTTATATCGCTGCTGCTCAGTAAAATTTCTGAAAAAGTTTTTAGTCATAGTGGTTCTCACTATAAATGGGGTAGTCGAGATAGTGGTATTTCCTATTTTTATAACACTCATAGCAGCGTCCGTTTTTGCGACAAAAGGTGCAATAACCGCAAAACATGATTTTTGTAATTCTTGATCATTTTTCACAGAAGGGCGCCTCATTAATTTCAAAAAGTACCTCGTTCCAGCCCATTTCCTTTCTTTCTCTCATTTTTACTGCGACAAACTTCTTGTAAATTTTCTCAAGAAGCTCAGGAGGTAGGTTTTGAATTGCCTCAGAAATATGAAAGATGCTTGTTTGCAGAACATCCGATGAATAACTTGCGGCTGCCATCTCGGTGTATATTCTTGTGCAGATATTTCTTCAATAGGAAATATTTCTGGTGCACTTTGACAGCCACACCTCAAACAAACAAACGTTAGAAAATAGTTGTCGAAAAGTGTACGCTCAAAATGAAAATATTTCTGGCACATCCGGTGCAGAAAAACACACAAATTGATAACAACTTCGCTGGACCGTGGAGTCATGCAATTTAATTGCTATCCTGTTATTTACACACACACTTGTAAAATACAGCTTCTGGACACGCTGCAGTGACAAAGGGGAAAGAGAACGGACAAAATAAGCCTCCCAAGGTTTACTCTCCTCATTCTGCTTGGAGAGTAAAGCTTTGGAGGCTTATTTTGTCCGTTCTCTTTCCCCTTTGTCACTGCTGTGCCAGAACCTGTATTTTACAAGTGTGTTGTAGTGTTTGTATGTACACAAAAAAAATGAAATCTCTGACCTTTTGCCATAGGCCAACACTCTTCAAAAACTCTACCATGAAGGAATGAGCTTTTAACTTGTCTTCCAGCTGATGAAGGATGATCAGTGAAGTTGATGCAGATATGCCATCTGTTACATAATGTGAAGTGTTGATTAGTCTTTGTTCTTACATTGTATTATGACATTACATGCAAGTAGCAGATCAAGTTGAAGTCACAAACAGGTAAATATATATGGGTTATTGACCAAGCGCGAGGTCAAGATGGCTGGATATTGGCCAAGTTCTTTTCTTGCAAGTTTATGGACTGAGGCGAAGTCAAGGTCTAAAAACATGAAAAAAAGATCCAGCCATCTTGACCAAACAAGCTTGGTCAATAAAGGATTTATTATATGGGATGAAACACCAACATGATAAATTTTCCCTGCGGAACAAAGCCCACATCCTGAGCGGCAAGATAGCTCCATCTTGCCCTCACAACATAGCCAATCACAGCGAGAGATTCGGTTCATCTTGCCCGCTCACAAGCTAGTCATATAACACACACATGTACAAAAAATGAGCAGGAAGATTGTACAGTTCTACAAGCTTAAGTCAAAGGTGAGAATGTGTAAATCTGATACATTGTACAAAACACCCATACATATTCCATATAAAATAAATTAAACTAAAAAAATAATGTAAAGTAATGTACATGTACATATGAGTGGAAACATTTGTCAGTTATTTCAATATTTTTACCCAGTTGCAAAATTTCAATTTCCTTTTAAGTCAACTCTGCTGTGGCATTAAAGTTTTCTTGTGCTTGAGTAGGCAATGGGCACTTCTATCAGCCATACATCCATATAGGTGTAGTGAATGCAAAATGGGCCTTTTCAGGGCACCCAATAAAAAAAGGTATAATTTTGTGAATTTTCATTGAATTTCAATCACATTTTCAGAAAGTATTGTATATATAATGGATAACAACTTTTCTTCTTTCAGTTTTTAATGCTATGTAAAGAGCAGAAGTTACTGAGAATTTTTCCTTAAGTGAGTGCATGCCACGACATTTCAATTACCATACATTAGCATAAATTAACTATTCAAAAGAGATTCAAAGAAACTGACAACATAGTTTTTATGTCCATTTATTTAGCTTTATCAAAGGCCTCTTTGAGGCTATGACTATTTTGAATGACAAAGTAAATGCATCAGTGTAAGCAGAAAAGAAGAAAATATATTGGCCTTGTTCCAAAAATAAATTTCTTTCTTCTATCCCTTATTTAAACCTCTTAAAATCACGCTTTGATCACTGCCCTGACTCCGCAATACAATAATGCATAACGCTCTAGACACATACATACATACATGCTTTGAGGACCTATGTGTCAGGTTAGCTCCATGCGTTGGTATACTGTATTGGAAAGCATGAAGGGCGAGACTTCAACACACAGGTGGGCAAACGCACAATCTTTTTTTTTTCTTTTCTTTTTTCCCTCGGAAGTGTTTTTTCTTTCTTTTTCCCTCAAGAAGTTAATAAGTGCTTCCCATTTATGATAATTTATTATTTAGCTCGATATTCATGCATTGCATGCATCATGTTATTAAAAGCCAGGAACCCGCGTTCATTTTGTCACTAGGACAACAAATGCTTTCTAGCTTTTTTTTAATACCAATCTTGCACCACAAGCCATCGACATACACACAGTGTAATTAGTATTTCACTATGTTTCACATTTGCCAAACCATTCGACGACATTTTTCTCTTCATCAAGTCAAGTTGAGCATTAGTTAGAGGAAATACAAACAAAAGTTTACAACCCAAGAAAGGAAGGAGTGACTGACTGAGCGACCAAGTGAGTGAATTTTTTTATCTTTGTAATTCAAAGATACAGTTACATCAGGGTCTGTTGACAACCATACCACTAAAGCTCTGACTTTTTTTTTAGCCATTTGAAGCCTTTTTCAGGACAAAGTTTTAAATCCCACTCCTCCCTTGCACTGATCCACAGAGCTTCTGTCTTTTTGCTGTTAAGTCTGAGGCCGGATATATTACCAAAATGGTATATTATCTTCAAAGATTCTAGAAAGGATTCTTACGAATAAAGGGCCACTCTAGAATATCAAAGGCTTTTTCAAAATCAAGAAAAAGGAGCAGTCCCTTCTTTTTGCCAAGTCAAGTTGTGCATTGGTCAGCGGAAATACAAACAAACGTTTATGACCCAAGGAAGGAAGGAAGGAGTGACCAACTGAGTGACCAAGTGAGTGAATTTGCACTCGCTCACTTAACTTCTATTATGCATTCTGCAAAATAGTCATAAAATGACATAAAGCATAACAAAATTGGTTGAATATTATATGAGCTGGCTATTTTGTACCAGAACGTGTCAAAAATGGCCATTTTGAGGGGTCACCAAAGGGTTAAAAAAGATGGGTTGATATCATGATCCTCCCTTCTTTATTAGCAGAATTTATAAGCCAAGTTCTCAACAGAGGCAAATAACAAATTTGAGAAAGAAAAGAAAACAAAGCAGCAGTATGTAAAACACCTCCAAAATGTTCCATCCCTCTTTCTCCGTTCCTATGCTCTAAACATCGAGATACATGTACATGTAGGTGACTAATCAGGATTGCAGGTTTGAAAGTTCCCTCCCTCCCCCTTCTAGATTAGGACAATGAGGTTGGCTGTCTTGGACAATTATTCTTGCAGTGTTTTGGTAATTTTATTATTTTTACTGCAGTGTACTCAGAACCTGCAGGATGTAGCTTTTTTACTATTGTATTCATTATGCACAACAGCTGCAATATCTCCAATTTTCCAGTCTTCATCTTTTGTTTTCAAAAATCTTTCCAGCAATCATATATCTTGTTCAGTTTTTTTGAGTGGTATTTTCGTTATGAATAAAAATAATTCTGCAACTGAGTAAACAAAAGCAAACCTTCCCTTGGCCTTTTTTAAGCATTTTTAAGTGAAGGATAGTCAAGAAGAGGAAGAAAATATTTCAATTGAGTAAGATGTTTCAAGGCTAAACGAGTATAGATGGAAAAATGTTAGCAATAAAATACATGAAAAGTCCACAGAAGAATTTGAATGATTTCACACAAAGAAGCTGACAAACCGTCTTATCGAAGTGCAAAAACAACTAAGTGTCCGTAACTTGGTGTAACTTGAACTAAATAGATGTAAACAACCTACTGAATCAAAACGACGGCCGTTTCACAAAAAGATAAAGCATTACACCATTTGAGAGCAAACAAACTGACAAGCACAATGGATAAGCAAAGCTGTTTGTGAACATATAAGCCATTCATGGCCGGATAACGTGAATGGCTATCAGAGGGATGAAGATTTTTTGTGTACGGATATGGCTTGGCAACTTGAACGGCTGACAAATGTTTGTGAATGGATTGCTCAGCCATTTGAAGGCTGAAGATTTTGGCATGTACTAAAACACGAAACAATGAAACGAAATGAACGAATTGAATTAGTGCTGTCAAATCATTGTATGAGCATTGCATAAGCACTGAAATACACTGAAATATCTGAACTAAACTTATTTGTGGACTGAAATATTGGTAAAGTTTAATGGAGAGCAGTGTGATGTAAAGATAAGCTACCTGAAGTTGGACTACCCTAAATGTGAACCCCTAAAATTTCTAACAGAAAGTTCTATTTAAGAATCAGTTTGTCTGCATATGTTCCAATCTTCTAGGAATAATGTTTAAACGCCATCGCTTTTGGATGCATTGTGTGCTGGTTATTTTCTGTATGTGTGCTTTTTCCTTTTTTCCAACCATAGTAATGTAACTTACCTTAGGTTAATTGGCTACCTAACCTTCTTAACTCTTTAGTTATTATAGTAGGTCAATGCCCCTTTCTATATTAATGTAATTTTTTTCTTATTATTTCATGTAAAATCTAAATGGAGTAAAAAGTTAAGTTGTTGTTGTTGATATGACTGGTTCCGCTAGTCAAAGCCATTTTGAATTCTCTGAGCTCCAACTTGAAAAAAAATTCCATTCCACCTGAAGTTTTCAAGCTTTGAACAAAACGTTGCATATGCGCAATTTATGACATTGTCCCTCTCACATTCACTAGCAAATTCCTAGTTACTTTCGTTTATGTTTACTCTGAACTTTAATGATATACAGAGTGGTACTTTCGGTACATGTAAGACATTGAGTTTTCACTCAGTATTAAAGTATTGCAGTACTTGCTGATTTTTTTTTTTGAAGTGTTCAGAACCACCCAATGTACCTATCATCTATTATTTTAATGAACAACATGTAAGCATTTACATGTATGGGTCCTAATTACCGGTAGCATATTAGATTGACTTATGTGAAATCCTTCTACCATTCAATAAGTTAAAAATTCACAGACCTGCTGGAATGGATTCTGCCCATCGTGGATCTGACACTGGAAAATCATCAATTACCTCTTCACTAAGTGCTAACACAATATTATCCAGCTCAGCACTTCCTGATATATCACAGACACTCTGAGCTTCATCCTGTTTTAATAAAAATGAAGATGAATAATGGATATGCATCAGAGTAGAGATGTACATGTATTTAAAGATGATATGATTGAGTCAAGAAACTTTCTGTGAGAGACCTTTAATTTGAACAAACTCCAACATGGCTACATAATCAAGTACATGTATATACATGTATGACATTATTTTCCAGTGCACACGAAAAAGCTGTCTTTGTATTTAGACCATGCTACTGGTGTTTTGTCACAGAAGTAAAATTTAATCAAAAAACAGCAAGACATTCAAGTTCCATCAGTATCGTGATCTTCATGGAAGTTTGAATGACGAGTGACAATCTAGAGCAATTAACTTATACTGAATGAACATTTTACACGCAAGAAACCAAGATAAAAACAGTTTTCTACATGTACTCACCATTACCAACAATACTAGGAATATGGTTAGCCAATAAAACAGTCTGTTTTGATCAAGCGAAATTTAAAAACATGTGAAGATGTTGCTGTTGTTGTCTAAATTATCATAATTGTGAGCAGCTTTGTGTAAACATTGAAGTAATGCTAAAACAATGTATTGCATGGGAAATCAAAAGGAAATATAAAACCCTTATCAGTCATGTGGAAAAAAGGAAAGAAGCAGTACAAATAAATTCAAAACTACGAGAATTCTATTTTGGCTTCAACAGAGACTCATCTTGCAATCATCAAGTTTTCAAACATGTCATTGCATGGGAAATCAAAAGGAAATATAAAACCCTTATCAGCCATGTGAAAAAAGGAAAGAAGCAGTACAAATAAAATAATTCAAAACTACCAGAATTTTATTTTGGCTTCAATAGACTCATCTTGCAATCATCAAGTTTTCAAACATTTATTTATTGTGACCCAGATGAGCTCTGCCTACTTTATAACAACAAGTTTGCTTACTGCTTTTGAAACCTGACATTTTAAGCGTAAATTCAAGCTACATTGCTTGATATTGTGTTACATAAACAGAAGAATCATTTTCTGTGGTATTGTCTAACAAAAGAAGCTGGTGCTTGAAATGTGAGTAGCTGATAAAAATGCCAGCCGCTGACACTTCTGGAGAACACTGAGACATAGTTTCACCTCCTGTCACAAAATTAAGAGTATGTTTGCCATTTATTGATATAACTAATGATTTAGACATTTAATTCACACTTTTACGCAGAACATTAGAATACTAATTTTATAAGGATTGTAAGCCAGAGACATTGCCTTAATGCTTTCAAGAACTTTCATAAACACCTATTTTTCTTGCCACACATGAACATACAGTAATTACCTCATTTATCTTAATCATTTAATGTATGTACATGTATGTCTCTATGAAGTTTCTGACTGCACAATAAATAACACTTACAATATTTCCTTGACAGAACAACAAGAAAGCTGATTTTATATTTTTTAGATCATCATTGTCTCCTCTTGTGTCTGTGAGAATATCAACAGTTTTAACCTGAGGACAAGGAATGAAGATAGGATAAATAATATGTAAATGTAATTGTACAAATGCAATTGCATTTAAGGATTACACAGTGAGTGATATTTGACAATTCTTTCAAAATTGCATTAGCCTTTAGCGAGTGCAAATATTTGAAAGAATATAATATCATGAGTAGTGAAATCCTTAGTTGCTCTAGCTTGAATATGATTACTCATTTATTATACAATTGAGAAAATTGCGGCATACATGTGTGCATTAATTTGCATTTCAGTGCAAATTTAGAATTAATGTGGCCAGCTCTCAGTCAATCACAGTGAAGTAATTTTCTCAGTCACGAAATTGGAAGCCTAATCTAACACACTGATAGCAAATTACACCTTGTTACAGTGGAAGGTGTTCATGAGGAAGTCCTTTACAGGGGCTATATTATAACTATAATGTATCGATTCACTTTCGTGTCTTAGCCTGGCACATAATTTGAGCACACAAATGCAAGCCAGACCTGTTTAAAGCTTTATAATAAAGAGGTTGTCCTTAGTGATAACGTAAGATTACTTCTGTTGCATTCTTTTAAGTTTCTGACGTTTTGCAAAGTTGTCGATTTGACTGAAACTTCTCGCCTGGTGGCTTCATTGGTGCCTGAAAAAGAGACCTTCCTAGACAAGGCTAAGACGATGCACCACACACTTCTTCAGGAAGATACCAGTACTGCCAAGGTACTAGGAGCAAGAGCAGTTGAGGCAATGGATGGTTTCTGCTTACCTGAGGGCTGGGTGTTAAAAACAACACAAACAACGCACAAAAGAAATACCTCGAAGAAAAGTTTAAGCTGGGGCTGGAAACGGGTCACAAGCAAGACCCTGAGAAAGTGTCAAAAGATACGCATTTGGCGAGAAAAACAGACAGGTTGAGGCTATTTTCTGGTGATGAGTCTCTCTCCGCACAGCAGATACAGTTTTTTTTTTTTGAAGAATGACGTCTAAGATGCACCACGCTGCAGGGATGAGTGACACAGATATTAGAGCTGTGCAACTAGAGCAAGAGTTCAATGATACCAGCCAGGATATACTCGATGAAGTACAGTTGCAGCACCCAGTCGCTTTTGACAACTTGAACCTGTGTTACATGCATAAGAAAGGAAACATGAAAACTCTTGGCATAGCTGTGCTCAAGACTGTTTGCAAGTATTTTGGTGTGTCCACAGAAGGATTCCATGCAAGGCACAAGGCCGAGTACCTTTTTGCATTGAGTGAGCTTGTCAAGGGATGTGGCTGCTGTCCCGTGTAAGACTTATTTATTCTGTATTTTATATGTAGTCAAATGTCCTCGCTTTACTAGTGTTACTAGAAGACAAATGTAGTGTCGAAAACTATAGCATGGGCAACCAATAACGTCAAGTTTTATGCTGCAGTTTGTTAAAACTGGGTATCATGTACAGAGGGTTGTGCACTCGAGATCTTCATGAAGTCATGAAGTCAAATAAAATGTAGTTTCAAAGAAAACCTTTGCATAATTTTTAGTTGTTCAAGGGTGTGAGTCAAAATAGATAAATACAGGGACATGCTCTGCCATTGTAGGTTGTTTCAAGCTTTTACCACCTTTAAGAAAATAGCCTAAAGAAAATATGCCAGCTGATTCGCTTACAATCATATTTTTGTAACTTGATAGAAACACAGAACTAGCACACGCTGTTGGTGTAATGATGGCACGAGCAAAGAGAATTCAATTGAAACACGTGTGTTTTTTGTGTATGTGTCATTTTGCCTTCTCCAAGAGTCATGTGCGAGCCCATTTCTACCCTGTTCAACATATTATTTTTTTCTAGAAAATCATTAGCCAAGACTTTGTAGTCAAAATTTTTATATGTTTTCGGCTGTCAGATGGCAGTTTTAAGTTTCCTAAGAAAACGCCTCAGCGATATGACTTTCATGTAGTGACAAGGACTTCAGGTCCCCTTGTTTCTTGGTTTAAAAGTTTGACATGTGAAGAAGTGCACACCATTCTGTGTTTTGCTAAAACTGTGGTTTCCGACCAGAAAAAGCTCATCAGGCAAGATATAATTCCAAAGCATCCAGTGAATCTGTTTTATTTCATTGTTAGTTACACCACCGTTGCAGAAAAGAGACTTCATAAGTATAATGGCGATCAACATGTCGCAACCATAGTGGGGCAAATTTTAAAATAAACTCCAGTGTACTTAGTGTTGCCTAAAATTGCAGGTAGTCGCCTTTGAATTCAAAGATAGAGTTTCTTTTACTTGAAAACAGTGATATTAAAGGAATCATAAGACAAGAAACACATTTTTCAACAAATTAAGTGGAGCCATGGGTTGTGATTTCATGTTGACATGAGAGGTCAAAAAGTCACTCATTTTACTCAAGTGAAGTGTCTTGAAAATGCTGTCAGATTACCCTGCTTTATTTCCCCCAATTTTTTTTGATCGATGTGTACCTAGAATGATTGTCCTTCTCCGGTGTGTGGTCCCACTGGGTGAAGCCATGTACCAGAGTGCTTTTTTGAGCCTTGAATTTTAAATTCCGTAGAGATAAGCTTTGTCGCGGAGCATAAAGTTTAAAAATTTGTCAAAAATCCAAGTTAAACTTTAATTTGCATTTTACACTGCTATTTGTTAGAGGAAACCAGATACATGTATTTTGATTTACTAGGTTAATCTTTTCTAGAACACTTTCTATAATTATTTTAACACAAGCTTCCGGAAAATTCCCTATTTCGTCATCAATTTAGGCTGCCGGCGAGCACAAAATAGAAAAAAATCAACAATAAATAAGACCTGAAACTTGTATTTTTAAAAATAGTTCACCTTGGCCTACATGTATGTTCTGGCAAAGTTTGAGAAAATCGTTTTCAAATGAGTGGTAAACGCGAAGCGTTCAAACAAAGTTTGTTTTGGGGACTGCGATATGCAAATGTGTCACTCACTCACTCCGGTGTAGACACTCTTTGTAATTAGTCGGGCTGAACGATACCGCCCGAGCCTGACGTTGGAATGGCAACCGCGCAGTCCGAGCCCGACGGCATATTGAAATAGAAACCGCACATCAATGAATGACGAGATCACACAAAAACAAAGAACTTTTGTGGCTATTCTGTGCAACAAATATCTGGTGTCGCACAACATTTATTTGTTCAAGTAACACAACTCATGACTTGTAAATCCAATTAACCAAAACATATTGAAAATAGAAAAAAACTACACTTTCATTCATCATGAAACAGGCTTGTCGAGATGAAAGTGTGTTTTTTTTTTTCTGTTTTCAATATGTATCACGCTCTACCTTACTGTATCGAGCACTGTACTACGGAAAAATCAAAACACTGACTTCCCAATTAACCAAAACATATGTATTGTAAACAAGAACCGGATGAGACATTGATTATTATCAAAAGTGAAAGGACACGACATCTTAGAAAAAAGCCTTTTAAGAGCAGAAAGATCGTGTAACAGTAATTTTAGTACAGAACGTCAAAGTTTAGATACCGAATTCCGACTGAAATCCTCAATGAAACGTATGACAAGTATTTGATGTTTCTTTAGAAATGTAAAGCGATCGTAAAAATTATTTTGGTTTCATATTTGACAAATTTACCGAGGTTGACTTGTCTATTTGAGACCGTGACAGGCAGTCTGATAGTCCCTGACCCCGGGGGGGGGGGTACTCCCCTATATAAGGTATATAGGTACAGTGTATGTGCCGCCCCAAAGGGTATGGTTTTTGAGCCGTTTTGGTCTGAAAACGGGTATAGATGTTGAACATTTTGGTCAGAAATTGGGTATGGTTATCGGGGGAGCGTTCACAAAAGCTTATAAATTTATTTTTCTTCCCAGCAACCAGGTTGAGTAACTGGTGAGAGAGAAACGGAAGTAGATAAAATATACCATTCCAGCTAAATTTTACCTATTATGCTTAATCACGTACACAGTCAGGTCTGAAAACGGGTATGGATTTTAGAAGTCAGGTCTAAAAACGGGTGTGGGAAATGGCATTTTTTGGTCTGAAATTGAGTCTGGATTTGGGGATGCTGGCTGCACACCCCCACCAAAAATTCCAAGGAGTACCCCCCCCCGGTCCCTGACTGATTACAGTAAATTCGTCTTATGTAAAGCCGAAATAATTTTTAGAATCGTGTGACATTTCTATTTCTATTGGAATTCATAATGTAAATATTTAGTATTCGGTTTGCGCCGAATTTTTCTAAGTGTCGAGCCATTTTATAGCAAGCCCAGGCACATATTTTGTCAACTAATAAACCAAACTAATTTTTAGGATCACTGACTGTTAATTATTCCACGAGTTTGACCATAGGTCTCCTTTGATTGTTTTCCATCTTTCACGACCTTAGTTGATCCTTACAGCAAACTGCTCTTAATAACTTTCTTACTCACGCTGGTCACGCTTTCGAAACCAATTTATTCCATCATCATGAAACATTATAGAACAGGTAAAAGTCCTTGGATAAACACCAAAACAAAGTCAGGACAAAACAAGAAGAAAGTTAATGAATTTCAACCTCAACCCAATCAAAAAACAATCATAAGAACTAAGCTTTTATCTTTCTTTTACATGTAGAAAATGACAATCACAATGTCCAAATAATTGTGTTTACGGGCCTCACTCTTCACACAGAGACCAATGACAATCATTCAAAATTAAAAAAAAAAAAACATCTGCGTTAAGGCCTATAGGTGGGGCATTTAAATTCTTGTCTAAGCCTTATTGTGTGAAATTTTTCATACTCAAGCTGAGCCCAAGTGGGGCATTTGCAACATGGAAAATGCCCAACAGTGAAAATTGTATAGAAAAAATGTGGCTAAATGATGCTGATTGACACAAAGGAAAAACTGAACATTCCAAACAGTGCTCTGAGAAAAATAAGTGATAAGACTTGAGTCTAAAACAGGGCTTATAAAATTCTAACCTCTGATGACTCCAACTGCAAAGTATCCATCTCTTCGCTGTGACATCAAGATATGAAAAATTATGAAGAGTAGAAAAAGAATTAGCAACAACAAATTTCCTTTCCATATACTGAGCAGAGACAATAATACCTCTCTTTACCAAAACATTCATAATGCAGCCATCTCTAGATTATGAATGTGTGTGCATTATGGGGGAGCAAAGAGGTTTGGCTGCGCAATATTGTGCAAAAATGATTGCAAACAAAATTTAAATGTTTCATCATGTGTATGTTAGCGCAACTCCAGCAAGTGGAGCCCCATAGCTATATAGTAGGAAAGCAAAGGAAACCCATGAATTGATTTTCTCATGGTTATCATGGCTAGCGGTATTGCTCGTGGGCATGTACAACAACAACGATGGAGACAACACAGTCGCACAACATGGCGGCCATAACCAAGACGAGGCTAAAATATTTTCGTGGGTTTTCTGTGGCTAGGCCCCATCGATTTGATGAAATGTTTTCAAAAAACAAACGTGAAAGAGAAGAGTCGAGAGCAAGAATTAATACAGATAGAAGTAGCCAGGAAGATCGCATAAGAGAGTGGGCAAGGCTTAAACTTTGGAGATTTCCTTGTTTTGTGAGTTCAATTTATACTTCCTTTCATTCTGTCAACCTTCATTAAGAAGGGATAAATTCTGTTTGATATAGTTATATAACATTTATGGCATAGGAGTCCTTGCCCAAACCATTTCTCAGTAATACAAGTCATATAAAAATATCTTTACAAAATGATACATGTAAGAAATTAAGCTTGCGAGAGCCTTCTGTCTATTCTGTTCTTAGCAGTGACTTTTTTATTAACTACTTATCAACCGAATGCCACTGATTGTCTTCTTTGTCCTACTTCACCCTTAACTTCACTTATTTAACTAACTTTGTGAAATCTCTGTTCTCCTAAACTTTTATCTCATCGGGGTAATAAAATGAACTCTCTCCCAGGCGGTTCAATCTTTGTTTTCAGTCACTACAATTTTCCGGAAAAAGCAATAGTGTTCTTAATTTAACCCTGTTGCTTTGTTTTAGGATCTATAAGCTAGCCTGTCAGCCAATCAGAGCACTCTCCATTGTATCGGCTAAGAACACAAGCCAGATAATAACAAATGGCTGTAAATATTATATTTGCACAGAAAACTGTAATTTTTACTCTTCCAGTCTCTCTTGTTGATTATAAGTTCGTAGATGACCGATTATGTTTGTAAAACTTTGAAAACCATCCACGGCTTTTTGCCCTGTAGAATACAATCCACCTGTAAACCTTTTTATTAAACATTGCCTGCTGAATCAAAAATTTGCTGCAGTCAAATAGAACTGGGGAGAGACACCTTAACAACCTCATCTTTATGGAGCAAACACAACTGACAGGTAACATTTTTTGATAGAAAGTAAACTAGGCTTAAGCAAAGACTTGCTGATGCATGCGCCAAAACACAGAACTTTTCCTTGAACTGAAAATCAATTATGTGAGCGGCGCACACAAGAAATTTTGATAAACTCTTTGGTCAATGAAAGAGTATTTTATAGTTTGAATGACTGATTTGAGTCAAATAAAACCAGAGATACATGTATCTTTTTCTCAATGCTGATCTTCTGAACACTTAAGACAATAACGACCTGACAATGCATCCCAAACACAGAACTTTTGAATAACTTAAGTGAGCAGCATGCCATAGAAACCTTGATAAAGAATCCTTTGGTTAAAGAAAGAGTATTTTAATATTTGAAAGACCATTTTTTTGCCTACAATCTTCAGACACTTCAGACAATAAACATTTTTGCAAGCAACTTGCTGAAGTGTGACGAAACACAGATCTTTCCCTGCAGCTAGATAAACTAAATGTGACCTACTATAGAATTAATTATTCAGTCAAGGAAAGAGTTGCCAGGTAAAACTTTGGGAATGCTTCCAACAACAAATATTTTGCAAGCTACTTGTCAATGCTTGCTCGCAACAGATATTTCTTTCCAAA
>Ga0126337_10000299_pt1 | contig 23085 bp, 12 predicted proteins | sample DipCmetagenome_FD_92527 | JGI IMG/M metagenome (GOLD analysis project Ga0126337, IMG submission 92527) | Coral microbial communities from La Bocana,Puerto Morelos, Mexico - Diploria C A metagenome | ecosystem: Host-associated > Invertebrates > Cnidaria > Coral | place: La Bocana,Puerto Morelos...
CTTTTTTTTTTATTTGTAACAAAAGGAACTAACAAAAGAAGAAACAAAAGAAGAATAGCCAAACAATAATCTTAAATCTACCTCAAAATATCCATTCTTTCTCTCTAGTCTTGTGTTGTGAAGTCTCCAGAAGTGAATGTGCTCTTTTCCACATGTAACAAGGGTCTTGCTGTCATCTGGATCAAACATCACTGCCGCAACAGCACTGTACTGGCTCTGTTAAAGGCAAAACAGTGTAAGCCTTTGAGCCAATGCTAACCAGGTTAGCCAAGAACGTGCTTATATCCAATATTTTTTTTCTATTTACAAACCTTGCTTTGTTGAGTGATTACTCTTTCTTCCCATTCCCATACACTCAGATGATACTCATCATCCAGTGCATCTACGCAAGCAAGTTGTTTCCCATTATCCTGTCAAGAATAAAGTAGATATTAAGTAATTAAGTAATAACAAGTGGGAGAAAAAACTTTTCTTTGATTATCAACTTCACCAAGATGACATTAATAATCAATTAAAGCAATTGATTATCAGCATACCTCTTGTGAAAATGCCAGACATGAAATACTCAAACTGTACTCTTGTAGTGCCAGGACAGCGAGAGTGATGAGTGTCTCGGCATCCCAAATGCGAATATGACTCTGTCAAAAAAAAAAATGAAAATGAGTTACAGTTATCATAATAGAAATATATACCAGACAAGTGCCTTTTGCTTGGGTCAGCTTATTCATGGTTACTTCAAGTGATGAAGTTTCTGCAAAGAAATCCAATCTTTTGACTCTTCTTTCTTTGCAGTATTTTTGTGGTGATATTATAGCATACCTACACTGTATGTCATGTTTAATTTTGTTGTTAACAATATTACTGGGACTTACAAGTTCATTTTGGTCGACTGACAAACCAGATGCTTGTCCTGTTGCTATATACCACTGGTTGGGATGAACAGCCAGGCTACAACAGAAGAGACACAGACCTTTAAATGGTTACCCAATCAATAACACCAGATTAATTTTCTCTATCCCTAACCATCCTTGTTCAGCCTTTGTGGTTAATTAAATGGCTTGGTGCAAGACTAACGTAAGTGACGTTTTTGAGAGAAATTTTTTTTTTCTTCAAAAGTGCCTGAATTTTTGCATGTGCTTTTCAATTTAGTAGTAAAACATTCCCCTGTATTTTTTGCCATTTTGCACTTTGTTTCTGAGAAAAATGAGGACAAAATATCGAGGCGTGCACAATGAACACAACAAGGCAGAACAAGAGATAACCAACCTTTAAATTTTTGGCTCCTTTATTAGTACGTGTTGACATTGTCCAAGTGATAAAAGCGCGAGTATGCGGTGGATAATTTTTTTTAGAGTGTCGGTTCAAACCCTGAATTTTTCTCCTGTTTTTTCCCCCTCTGGTTGCTTTTCTCTTGTCAGGAGAATGTTTTACTACTAAATTGAAAAGCACATGCAAAAACTAAGGCAGTTTTAAAAAAAAAAAAATTCACCCAAAAAAGTCACTTACATTAGTCTTGCACCAAGCCTTTCAGTTATTGTATTTAACTTCATTTATTGGTCGGGAGATTTTCTATTTTAGTAAACTACTCTTTTCAGGTTTCGTTCAATTTATAGGTAATTTTGTATGCAGCCATAATAACCCAAATTGCCACAACTAAGCTCCTTTAATTAATCTGTAAAAATAAGCACATGTATTTCAAAAAATTTACAACAAAAATTTCTGTACTCAGAGCGCAAATTGAACAATCTAAAATAAGAGTGGGATATTTTGTTTGGATCTAGCAAACTTCTTCAGCCACAAATAATTATACAAATTTGAATGTTAAGGGTTATACAAAGGTCTCAAGGGGGATAAAATGGTGTCATAGATCCTGGCCAATTCAAAGCCATTGCCTTTGTTCAAAGAGGGCTTACATAATCTTATTTAACAATTGGTTCATGCTTCAGCATGCACTATCGAGGTATGGAGCACGCGGAAAGTTTGGAGAGCATGTAAGAAGCGTAAGAGTTGCCTGAGGCGATAGCCGAGGGTAACGAGCTAGCTTCTTGAGTGCTCTCTTAACTTTCCGCGTGCTCCATAACTCGAAAGTGCACAGCTAAAGGCATGAACCAATTGTTTTATAACATAGCCGGTGGAATTGTGCATCAAATCCAACGCGAAAAATGGACAACAATATTGCTCATGCTATTGCTCACGCTGTCAGCGTGCACTATCGGGATTTTGAGCATGCTCACGTATACTGCATTTGATTGCGCGGCTCTGCTAGCTATGTTATAACTCAATCTTGTCTCTAGGTTACCATTTTAGCCCTCTCAAAACCTTTATAGAACTCTTTTAACATTCAAATTTGTATTGTGGCTGATGAAGTTTGGTGGATCTGAATGAAATATCCCACTCATATGAATTTTTAATTTGCTCTCTAAGTAGTTAGTACATAAAATTTGTTACATATTTTTTTAAAATGAAGGAAAGAATTTAACAATATTTTTTATTCTAGGCACATGTATTGGTTACCATTTAATATCATCAGCATGTCCGGTATAATGTCTTTGTGTGTTGGTCATCTTGTTGTACATAACCACCATTGTTGCGACAAAGTATAACATCTCTCCAGAAGGCAAGACATGCAGATTATCATAACTGTCTTTACCATGATATCCATATCTAAAGAATTCTTTTGTCAAGGGAAACGTTCTTCTTGTTCACATCCACTACAGACTGTACAACCATTTTAACATGTAGCTACATTCTTTTTCAAGTGTGCAAGGTGCAAAGAGGCTTTGACGCTGGCCAGTGAACTAACATAAAAATTACTACTAAAATTACAATTAAAAAAATGACATTTGGGAATATTTACAAGCAATTTCCATGGATTTGGCAAGATTTTAAGGCCTTTTCCTAGACTAATATCCATTTACAGTAAGAAACATCTGCCTGTTTCAGATCTTAGATCATCTCTATATTATATCCACAAATTAGAGGTGAACACCATACAAAAATATGTCAGGATTGAGAGTCAGGAGTTGAGCACTGTGTGGCATCATTGTATTATGTTTTTGGGGAAGACAGTTAACATTCACAGTGGGTCTCTCCACTCAGGTGTACAAAATAGTTATTGGCGAGTTTAATGTGCAACCCTGCGATGGACTAGCATCCCATTCACATAGGAGTAGAAATACAGTCTCCTAGTTGCCTATGCAACCAAGTTCAGGATAAGTTCCTGCAGTATGGACTATTTGGCCTGACATAGACTTGAATTTACTCAGGCATCACCCCATAAGAGCTAGAGGTCCATAATTTACAGGGACCTACCACAGGGGTATTAAATTACAATATTTAGATAAGAAACCACATTGATCTTAGGTAGATCCACTAAAGAGAAGTATTTACCTAAAAGGGATGTTCACATTTTTCATTGTAGCACTAGATCGCTAACTTGAAGAATAGTCCACTTACTATAGTACAGTAAATAATTAAAAGATACACCCATGATAGTTGAAGCTTGGAATCAGGAGGCGCCACTGGAGCATCATCAATTGTGTAGTTATCTAAGTCTGATGCATGATAATAAGTATGCACTCGTCCTTTCACCTTTATGGTCACCACTTGGCTTTGTGCTATGAAAATGAGGGCATGTAATTACACAATGTATTCAAGTAAATTTGATTTAATTAATAATCTGATGATATTAATTATTGATGATATAATTTTTTTAATAATAAATAATTATTATTAATACTTAAATATGAATGATAAAATTACAGTAAGTTGTTAGTTTTAATCATCAATTCTTTAAATAATATTTTTACTAATAAAGAACTACATGCTATATGTTGCAATAATTTTATGTCATATCATTGTCTGTAAATTGCATAGTTACAAAATTGCATGTACCTTCAAATCAAAGAAAGTTACAGAGACAAATAACACCAATATGTATTCAACAACATAATTTCTTGTAAAGGAACTGGTAAGATTGATTCTGAAAAACTTGAAAATAACCCAAAAAATAAATCTGACCAGACACATACCAGATGGTTCTTCTCTCGGTTTCTTCCGCGCTTTCTGTAAACGTTTTTGTTGTTGTGGTGAAGCAGAGTGACCATTACTGCTAAGAGACGATGGATTGGACAAGTTTCTTTTAAAGCCTTGTTCTGTGCTTCCAGCAATAAAGGTGTCGGTATCTCGGTATAACTGTGATAGGCCTTTCACCTGAACAATGAAATGTTAAAATGCTGTCATCATAAGTAATGTCGAGTTAAGGGTTTCTTCTCACATGACCTTCTCGGCAAATTTTACGTCATCATTAGTGGTTTGATAATTTAGATAATTATATCGTTTTATAAATTTTTATTTGTTCAAAACTAATTGAATGAGTTGGTCAAAACTACCATATATGCTCAGTGAGAGTTTGTACGACCTTTTGTTCCCCAAAAGTGCCTGAATTTTTGCATGTGGTTTTTGATTTAATAGAAAAGCATTGCCCTGAAGTTTTTAAACTGGGTTGCTATTCATTTTCCAGAAATAACATAATGACCAAGCAAAATAGTAAGTTTTCCCAGGGGGGTCTTTTGTTGCAGAAGAAACAAAAGAAACCTTTTGTTTTACTAAGCAATATAGTAAGCGAATCGTCACATTGGGTGCTAGTTGATGGAGCAAGTATTGTAGTCATAATTAAGGTGATGTTGAGGTGAAATTCACACATGCTAAGGTTGAGGTACTTTATATTCCATGATGAAATTAAACTTGTTAATGTATAAATATAAAACAAGAGAATGTTATGACTGAAAAACAAATCAACAAATATATTCCAAACAGATTACCCAGACTAGACAGATCTTTTTCGCTGGGTGCACTAGCATTAAGTTTAATGTTACACTGATTTTACTTATTAATTTGGAACTACAAAAATGCCATCCTTTGTCCTTCAGCATTTTTGTGAAGTCTTTTAATTTGTAACACAGTTTGCCATACTGACTGACACTGTCACGCTGTCCACACTAAATATTTTATTTATAAATACTTTTTTTTCTACTGGTAATAAATTAGTGCACTGCAAACTAGCTCCAATCAAGAGATTATCCAAGCACTCTGATTTTAAAATTGGCCACATGCAAATTTTTATATTTTATTTTTATAGTTATTTTACTAACCAGAAGCAGCAGCAGCATGCAATAAGTTAATTAATAATTAAACAGGAATATTTTTCACTTGGAAACCATCTATATTTCATAATATTTATAAAGCCACTTTGTTTGATCAGCTAACCTGGTTTATTGATTCAGTGAGGAGACATATTTTGAAAATGATTAAAAGCGACAGAATTTTCTCAACCAATTTAAACTAAGCGAAGTATTATTTATTGATTTCATACCCAACAGAACTAAAGAAATTTTATTTACAAAATTGCAGGTAGTGTTTAATTCTTTCAAACAATATTTATCCGCACAAACTTATAAATAATAAAACCGATCCGATTTCACTGTTTTGGAAAGTGTTGTCGTCCGTGGAAGCGGCGATGAATAGAAACTATTTATAATTTCATAGGCTGCTCCTTACCGCATATTGTACGTTGTACATTGTAAAATTTGGCCGGAAATATTGAAGGTTGAGTTTGTTGATCTTGAAATGTGTTAATTTGAAGCGGATAATCTTGCCTAAGCCGGAAATCTAACACATAAAGTACTCGAGCAGACATTCAGACTCTAGAAACCCTAAAAGAAATGTTTTTGTTTTTATTATTTTATTTAATTACTGCATACATACCTTGCCTCCTTCCAAAGTGCGGAGTTCTCTAACTGTGTACTTCAACATGTCAGAAATGTCTTTTAAAACGTCTTCGAAGTTTTTTACTGTGTTTCTGTTTAATAGGATCTTGCATTTCTTGTTTCTATCGTGCTCACTAAGGATTGTTATAACACGCGGTTTCGGATTTCCGTCAGAATTAGTACTCCCGCCATACTTCGAATCCCTACTTGACGAGGACAGCGAAGATGCATCAGAAAAGCTTTCTACATCAAGCGAGCGAGGCTTCCCTTTCTTCCTTTGACCGTAGTTTACATTCTTTATAAGCTGGTCTCCAGAAGAACAGATGTAATGCCTTCCATCCTCTAACTGGCTGATCGTTGTCACTGCACTTCCACCGGGCGAAAAAACGTTTCTCACTCCGTACGGAAGTGGAATCGCTTTTGAAAGATCTTCCACGATGGTCTCGAAAGACCTGTATCTTTGCCGCGTTACCACCATTTCAACACCTTTAAAATGTTTATCCCCGTTACGGTAAAACGTAACCCTTTTCACAGCGTTCACCCTGCTTCTTCGCTGGTCTTTTCCTACTAGATCTGTATTGGAATCATTAGAAAATTCAGGATTTGACGAGTTAAAATTACGCGGTCGTCTAGGCTCACCAGCGGGAGGGTTTCTAATGCCTTCGTTGTTCCGTGCTGGCAAAGGAATGCGGCTATTTATTTTTCCATCTCTTTTCTGTGGCCTTCTTTCCCTTACATCTTTGTCAATTTCTGGAAGTCTGACGTTATCGTTGTCTTCTAAATCGCTGTTGCTATCGGTGGGTAAAGGCCTTCCACGGTGAGGACCGCCATTCGGCAGTGCCCGACGTTGTTGATAAGTACTGGCATAACCACGTCCGCGATAAGACATCTTTAAGTCCTCGAATCTACCATCTCTAAATATTTTTTTAGCAGGTATCGACGATCCATCTCAGTCCCAAGGAATGAAACGCTTAAAATTTTCTAGAAAGCTCGCGTGAATCCATTCAAAACAAACTATCCGTTTAATGAGCCGACATGATTGCAAAGCTTAACAAAGTTGGCCCTTTTCAGTCTGGAACTTTTCAATATTATTCAGTCCATTCACCGTCAACACATTCATTACGTTCGCTACCAAGCCGTTTTATCTCTTGTAATCTCAATCTTATATACACAAGACTGATGGTCAAGACAACTTGTCAACCTTCCTACAGCAGTTTCTTTGTCACGGTGATGTTGGCGAACATTTCCAAGGACCCCTTTGTTTACTTGCCTACTGAATTGATTGTCAATCTCTGAAAGTGTCCCTTCCATTGTTAAGTTAATCAACAGTGTTGTCAAGAACTCGTAACTAGGGCAGGTGTTCGTGAATGTAGAAAAGAAGACTTGATTGAAATGCAAATGTTCCGTGAACCGAACCATAAACGCCGCCATTTTGACTTGCATGCAGCTAACCCGGGTGACCTGGAGCTGAGTTTGAAAACTGGCGAAAGATGAACGATTGCATAATATGCATAACTACCTCTTTCTTAAAGCAGAGGGCACGCGGAACTTTGCCAGAGCTTTTTATTTGTGATCATCTCTTCTTATCTATCGAGGTTTGTAGAGACTTAACGTCGCATTCCATAAGTACGTTAACTTTTTGCTTCATAAGAGGGTCGCCAGTTATTAGATTAGAATGCCATCCTGGCTGCATTTAATTTGAGCGCGCTGTGTGGGCTAGCGCTGCCACTTTCAAGTTTACCTACTGTAAAGTAACTAACGATACATAAGCTTATTGGCTTAACTGCACTCCAATATGAGGGTCAATATACTCCACAATTCTCGGCCTGTCTTTGTCACGCAACGCTACGTTATATAATGTACCACCTATCAATGTTCGTGGTACATGTATTAAATTTGTCTCTGTTATCCAAACACTGTCGTTTTTATCAGCCCATTAATTATCTATATTTGAAGCTTTGGAACACATAGTGTTTTTCTGTTGGATTTAGTTTTCTCAGTCCCAGAAAGATGCTGAAAAAGAAAAGAAATAAGCCACTTTTTGCTGTTATGTATAAATGTTTATTGATAATTAGTTTAATTATTACCCTCTTCTTGTGTGCAACAAGGTTTTGAAGGACATTTGACCACCCTCACTTGCCCCAATTAACCAATTATTTTGTCCCAAGGGTGGGGAATTTGCTTTCTTCTTTTAAGAAAATTCAAGATCCCCTTCCCATCCCCCCCCCCCCCCCCCCCCAACTTGGGCTTAACATTGGCATTGGCCAGTACAGACTGGACTTACACCAGGTTACACTAGCGGCCATCTTATCCGCAGGGAGGGTTACTCTCAGAAAAATTAAATTATCCCAAAACTCCATTTATAACCAAAATTTGTGATTTTTCCTACCCTAGTGTCTTAAAAAAAAAACATGCCCAGACTAGAGTGAAAAAACCATACCCTATTTATGACCCAAAATGGGCAAAGTCAACACCCTATTTACGATCAAAAGGGCTGAAAACCCTACTCTTTGGGGCTGCACATGCCTATATAGCCCATATAAGGGAATGCTCCCCCATGGCATCTGATGGAGAAAAGAGACTCTAGATCTCTACATTGTTTTCTGCTCACTTGAGTGCTGGAGGCTGGTCTTGCAAAATATAGAGGGTGGTAAAGGGTATTTTTGTGACTCGTGATCGGCCTTTTTTTTCCTATGAAATGTGAAATGGCTGATTTTTCCTTGTGAATCGTGATTTCCATAGTAGCCATGAAGCGTGATTTTGAAAAATTATTTTCTGTGAAATGAGAAATGTGTTTAATTTGCAGTGAACTGTGTTTTTCATTATGTCTTTGTTATTTTCGACAACCGCTATTACATAATAAATGATATTGCGTGACCATGACGGGATGCTTTATCCCTGTTGTAACCACAACATGATTGGATCTGGTTTTTGGTGACCTTTGGCCGGGCATCATTTTTATCCTCAGTTTCTTCTATTCAACCACAATGGCAGAAGTGCGTCAACGTGATGTCTGCGATGACCAAGATCGTCGACAAGGACAACAAGTTTGCATGGTTTTAACAAATGTGACTGTATTAATAAGTTTTTTTTTAACCAAAGGTAACAAAAAATATTGATTCACGTTAGGAGAAATCCTGTTTTCCATTTTCTGCCACAGCCCATAGAGATTTCGAAATCTTTAGTAAAGCTGTGTTAGATTTTTGTGGTGTGCAATCTTTACCACCCTCAATATAGGCATCTAGATTTTGACTGTTTTTGTCCAAAATAGTTTTGTCTACTCCATTTCTGATCCTAGTGCATTATTGAGCTACATGCAAGCTATGATAGTGCAGACATGTCAGACAGGGTTTTTTTGTTTTTGAAGGACCTAAATGTTTTTTAGTCCCCCTCTTCTTGCTCCCTCCCTTTTTAGCTAGACTAGTTCTGGCTTTCACTCATGCCCGCACATTATGCCCATGGCAGGATAAGCAGAAAATTTTCCCTTGACCCTCTAAAAGCATTAACTGCATGACAGAGTTGGCCAGAACTGGACTACAACCTCCTTTGCAATAAAGGTTGTGACCAGCTTCACTCAGCCAAGGCCCCCTTTCACAATCAATAAAGAGCTCATCTTCAATTTGCACCCCTCTCCAGCATCTGGATCACAGCTCTTTCCCCTGTAAGTGAAGCCAGCTCTTCTTCACTACACAATCTGCATATCCCAAGGTCTTCCCAGTTTAGAAAACAGAATTGCCGTAATGCTAAATACAACTTTCCATTTCCTTTTCAGTTTGGTTAGAAGTCTTTCCTAATGATGGACGTTTTCCCATCTTTGTCAACCCTTCCCAGGAAACACTGGTACAGGGCCAAGGCTGTTATCTACCTGCTTATTTTACTCACAACAATGCCATTCTGTCTTATATTTACTATTTGTTATTGGTTGTTTGGAAGAAAGGCTCATGATTCCCAACGTGTTAAAGAATCACTCAGGCGTACTGTATTAGTATCAGGCGTGGCTCACACTAAGGGCTTACATATTGCTAAAACCTTGGGAAAAGCTGGTCATCGAGTGATCTTGGCAGACACAGAGGACTTTTGGTGTTCTGCAGCACAATGGTCATGGTTTATTTCAAAGTTCTACACTGTACCAAACATAAATTCCCAGGGTGGAAAAGAGAAGTATATCAATGGAATGATTAACATTGCTGAAGCTGAGAAGATTGATTGGTATATTCCAGTAAGCCATACCAAAACAGCTGTGTTGGACACGATAATCAAACAGCGTCTTGCTGTGGTAAATCCAAAAATCAAATGCCTTGTCTTCGATGATCCAAAACTGACCGCTGTTCTTGATGATAAACTTGTCTTTCTGGAGGAATGCCAAAAACTTAATCTTCAGGTGCCATATTTCCAACAAGTAAGCAATGTTGAAGATGTCCGTGAAATGGCCAAGAAAGGACTTTTTTCAAAAGCTCACTACTTCCTAAAACCTTTGATGCCTTATTCTGCAGACCGGGTAAACTTCACCCGCATACCAAGCAATGCAGAAGAATTTGAGAAGTATATCACTACCTATGAATCAAAGCTTAACAGCGACAATCCATATCTTGTCCACCAGTTCATAAAAGGAAAAGAATTTGCAGCTAATGTTATTGCTGTGGATGGACATCTGCAAGCTTTCCACATCTGCCCTTGCTCACCAATGCAAATTGACTATGATGTTGTCAAACACCCAGAGATCAAAGTTTGGATCGAAACATTTTGCAAAGCCAAGCGACTCACTGGTTGTGCATGCTTTGACTTTCTAGAGGATGAGAAAACTGGAGAAGTTTATTGTATTGAGTGCAATCCACGTCTTCATTCGAGTGTGGTTTCTTATCAAATGCAGCCAGACCTTGAAAGAGCGATACGTGGAGCCTTAGATGGTCAGTTTCAGTTGTCCACTGCAGTAGAACCTCCTGTTTCTTCTCCTCATGTCTACTGGTTATACAATGAAATTGCCAAGGTTGGTCTTTTCCAACAAAGTCTTGGAGAATTTTTTCGCACTTTGTGGACTGGTAAAGATGCAATTCTGGATGCATATGATCCCATGCCATTTTTTATGCTGAATCATTTTCAAATGCCTGTTATGCTTTTACAAGCACTCATGAGTGGGAAAAGATGGAATATTTCAAACTACTGTCTTGGGCAATTGAGGTAGTTCAATTTTTAATTTTGTGTCGGTTTGTGCAAACTTACAGAGAGATGTCAAAATATCAAAGGACTTTATCATTGGCTTATTTTAATTGCTGCGGAAATGTTGTAATAGCTATTTTCTGTTATCTTAAAATTCGACTTTGATTGAAAAGGTATCATTATGGTGAAAGGTAAATATTGATTGACACAGTATGTTTGCAAAACAGATTTCTCTAACAGGGCATGAATCAAAAGTATGAAGAGAGAGATATCTATTTGCTCACACTTTTCGTAAAGCAAAATGGTTTTGATGACATCTCAAAAAGTCACCTGTCGATTGAAATGCTGCATGGAAAAGTGACATGATAGTCTGCAAGATTCCTCTTAACAAATTGGTTTTTGTGTTCTTCTATGAAAAAAGGAGATTTTGACATGCAATCAAGAGTTACTTGGGACTTTTTTCCATGCACCCCTTCAATTTACCTTTGTCAAAAAATAAGGTCTAGCCTCATAAGTCAAGCCTAGTTACCCATCAGGCCCCAGTTGTTCAAAGACTGGATAACGCAATCCATCGAATAAATTGCAATCCAGTGAATAAGTGTTAACAAAGCAAACCACACTATTCGCTGATAGTGATTTATCTGGTGGGTAGCGGTATCCAAATATTCACAACTATATAACAATGTGTGCCAAATGGCACTCATAGCGTTAAAGGGTTAAATAACATATTAACTAGCTTTGCTCATTGGTAGAGTTTTGTGCACAAAATTTTGTAATACTTTCTGATTAATAGTTTATGCTACTCATTAAATAAATGTATTATTATCTTTATTTACCTGAACTCTTTCACTCCAAGGTGAAACCTGGCATAAGTTAAATACGATTTCAACTTTAACTTGTGTAGGGACGACACTTGAACTTATTATCTTAAATCTAAAATTCACTTGGCAGTTTCACTTGGTGTCTTCTTTATTTCATCTTGTTGCTCAGTTTTGAATTTTTAGAGCTTTACTGCCTTAGTGTATCTGTGCAGCTACTCTTAAATGTATTCTGTCAGTGTGCCCACAAAACGTCATAGGCCACGTGTCCTTAATCATTAAAAGGAGAGTTAGCAGCTTCATTACTTTGATGTAATACTGTAAGTCAGTGTACAATACAAATCCACTGGCAAATATTTGACCAATCAAAAGAAAGGTACATTTGCATTGAGCAGCTCTTTCATGTGGTACTGACTATTATGTTCTACAGATTAAGAGTAATTTTTGGAAAATTTTGAGCAAGCTAGGGTTGAAATACCTTCAAGCCATTGTTACAGTTTTCTTAGGTTCAATTCTTGTCTAAAAACAACTCTTAATTATTATAAGTTCTTTTTAGATGATAAAGGAAACCCAAGCAAACTTCAACAATGGCTGCAAAGTATTTCAATGCTTGTCACCTCAAAGTTTGCCATAAGTCACTTAGTCCTTTATTTCACCCTCCAATTAGTTCTAATGTTTAAGTCTCTTAATAAAACCCTAGCTTGTGACTATTTGGGTTAAAGCTATTGTAATAAGCAGTCTTCATGTGGTTCAGTTGTTTACTGTGCTGTACAAGGTGAATTTAACTTATTAAGTTTGTTCTAGATAAAAACCTAGTGTGTGACCATTTAAATAAGAAATATTAAGCAATACTCTTTCTGTCCTCTTCTAACTGAAATTTGGTACTTTTTTTTTTAAATTTTGACATTTCCGCACTCTTGAAAGTGAAATGTCTTGACAACATGTAAGCAGTTATATGTTGATTCACTTTTATTACTTAATATTTATTTTGGGGATTAATGGAAGTCATCCAAAAATTACTTGGTTTTCTTGAATATCACTCGATACTTCTTGCTTTATTCTGGTCATTTCTTGCAAGGCCGGCTGATTTTGTAGCATAATAAATAAAGGTTTGATCACTTCTTATTACGCTGTTTGAGTTTGTATGAGATCATGTGTTTTGCAATCCCTGTAGCAATGTCCTCTGCTGTCTTATTTTGTCCAAAATATTCAGCAAATTCACCTGTTGGATCCACAAGGTATTGAATTATAGTGTGGTCAACCTGTGAGAAAGAAAGAAAAAGTTAAAATGACAATGGAAAGTACTGTTGTGGGGTGGTTTCATGGACCAGTGAGTGCTACAAAGCATGGTAACTGTTCCACACTGATCCTTTTGTACTAGTCTCTTTCTCGTACCGAAACCTGGTGAAAATTTCATTTTTCTTGACAATTGTATTCCCACCTAAATGACATAGGAACCTTGATGAGGCATCAAAAGCTTACCTTTTATAAAGTCTAGAAATATTGATGAAACCATGATTATATGGGGGGTGCCCAGGGGAAGGGAACCCAGAAGAATAGGGGATGAAAGGTAGGTTAGGAAAGGGTGGGAAGTGGGAGTTCTAAGAAGGTGGGAATAATTTATTAAGCACTTAAATACTCTTAAAAAATAGGAACCCAAAATGTTATTTGTCTTTCATTTATCCTGGAAAATTTGACCTTGGGTTAAAAAACTATTTTACAGTGGTTATGCCATAGGACATGAAAAGTTGCACATTATAAGCTTTTAAAGACAAAAGTAAGAGGAGCAAAGTTGAAAACAAAGGAAAAATAAACATCTAAGGATTGCGCAGTTAGGATGTGTTTTGAGTCTCCTTATTTACAGGGGATGTAAGCGAGACAAACAGGGCAGGAGTAAGGAGATGAAAGTATGGGAAGGGAAAGGTTCTGACCCCCTGTCCCTCCCCATTTATGTCTCATATTATTTTAAAATATAATAATTATGTTGATAAATTATTTATTATGTGACACATACAATGTAGTCATTGTCCTCATCTGCTGGTCCTTGACTGAAATACACCCTGTAAGCCCTGCAAACCTGTCTTACTTGCTCAAGTGAGCCTGTTAGACCAAGGAGACGTGGATGAAACTCTGCAATATACAAAACATATTGGTTAAGAACTATGCTTAAGGACCTTTTATAAACCTCTGGAGGAAAACGAAAGCAGTTATTATGCATTTCATTAAATTAAACCTCTTATGGAGTATCCCATGCCACAGTTAATGGCAGATTGTCCACTACATGTGTAGAAGAGCGGGTTAATGGGTTAAGTGACTGTTAGGAGAACTTGTTTTGTTGAGAACAAGCTTGTTTCATTCATGGACAGATCAAAATCTTCTGAAGATAGGTACCTTGCACATATTGTTTTACAGCCTCAACATCATCCCGCATAGGATCAACTGTAATGAACAAAGGTTGAAGTTCTGCACCCAGCGACTCTTTTTGTTTGTCTAAAAAATACATTTAAACAAAAATTGAAGTAAGATATAAGATCATAGTAAAATTTCTTTTTCAATACATTTATTTTAAGATTAAGCTTTAACATGAGTTAAAGCTATGTTATCAGCAGGTTCTAGCTGGATTTGAAAAGTGATTTAAATTTGCTGTAGCTCAAGTAAATGTCAAAAAAGCCTACAATGCATGATAGGTTTAGATTTGCCACAATCAATGAGCCTGGTTAGCTATCTGGCTAAAAGTATTGGAATCAGTATCAAAATGTCTTTTTGAACACAAAAAGAATGATATCTCGTTTCTCAGCTGAAGTTACTGAACCTCTCACCAACAATGTCAATGGCCTGTCCCATTTTTTCTAATTCATCTGGACAGATATCAGGACAGTGGGTAAAGCCAAAGTACAGCAGGATCCATTTGCCATGGAAATCCTTGTCAGTCACAGCTTTTCCATTATGATCTGTCAAACTGAATGGTCCACCAAGAGCAACTTTTCCTATTGATCGATTCTTTTCCTTTTCTTTGACTTCATTTAAAAATAAGATGAGAACATAAAAAATGATATTACTTCATCTGTAACTCTACAAAATAAAGCTTATTTTTTAAAACATTTATTGTGATATTGAACAGATGGTTTTCTGGATCATGTACATACTAAAGGCATCCAAGTTCACATGTCGATCGACACCCTTGATCAACCCACTATCAACATCCTCAATGATACTTGATCAATTCTTGATTGCTAAGCAGTCAACCCTCGATCAACATTTCCATAGATACTTGATCAACACTCAATTGCTATTCAGTCAACACTTGATCGACATCTCAGCTGACAGTTGGTCAAGAACAAATTTTCAGACACATCATTGAGTGTTGATCGATACATACGAATCGATCAACCCTCTGCCAACTATCCACCAACTGTCAATCAAGTCTCAATCAAGATGTCCATGGAGTGTCGATCAGTCAAGGGTATCGACTGACACTTGACTGCAGATGCCTTTAGTGCATGTGACCTATGTTTCTTCAGACTGTGAGTCTTGGAGCCTACAATGATATAGGTGAGTAAAAAATGATATATAGTACTACCAAATGCTAATTTCCTAAGAAGACCTTCATTATCTATGAATTCTTTCCCCAAATCCTGGCTCTTTTAGATAATCGATCAACTAAATAACTCTTTCCTACACAAAATATGGTCAGATAATTAACTGGTTTTGTATACGCTAAGTCTGCATACCAGCCAAGTGGCCCATCAGGCTGGAGGTTATCTTGGTTTCTGTGGCATGAAGAGACTAGGAATATTTCTACACCTCCCTGGATGGGATGCTAGTCCATTGCAGGGTTACCCTCAGTATTAAATTTACCAGAACCCATTTATACACCTGGGTGGAGAGAGGTAATTTGAGACAATGTCTTGTCCAAGAACACAACATGATGTGTCTGGCTGGGGATAGAACCTGGGCTGATTGATCTGGGGTCAAGCGCACTAATCATGAGGGCACCATGCATAGTGTGTTATTATTTTTTACTCTACTGAGGGAATCTGATACCAAAGCCATTGGGTATTAATTTAAGATTTTTTAATAGAATATCATCATAACACCGAACCATGGAACATAATTAAGCAAGTAATACTTATTCAGTCTCATCATAAAAGCATCTGAGAAGAAAAATGTTACTGGCTTTCTTACTTCGTTCTTTTTCCTCCTTAAGATAACGTACATAAAGCAGGAGACCTCCGCCGGCAAGTGCAACAAGTGCTAAGGAAGCCCATGTCACAGGTCCTCTCTTGGCTGTTCGTTCGAAAGCTTCGTCAATTGATTTTTTATTTGATTTCTGATCTTCAGCCCGTGCAACTGGACTTCTTGAAGAGCGTATCACAGTTCTATTTTGAGAGAAATTTGGGACAGGCGTCACCTGAAAAAGCGAATCAACATCTTTTAACCCCTGGCAGTGTTGAAGTACCAGAACAAATAATTTTTATTGCAATTTAGTTAAGCCTGCAGTTAAATATTCTTTTGTTTAAAAATGCAATACAAAAAAAGCAAATTGGTCAGTGGGCACACCCCCACCCAAAGATTTCAAGAATATCCTCTGCGAAATGACTGTGTGATACATGGAATAATTAATTCTCACACACAAATATGTAATCAATATGTGAAAAAAAATCATGGTCACAGCCCCACCTACTACACCCTCGCTTCCAGCCTTTCCGCACGAAAGGGGTCATGACAGCTGTCACGGAATGCAATTTTTGAAGTATATGATCCCTGTTTTCCATCACATGTGACTAAGCTAATATTCAGCACTTGCTAAGCTATTCTCACCCTATAAGTTTATATCACTAACGATTAGAACTTCAACTTTTTCCTTCTATGGAGCAGAAAGAAAATTATTGCATAATGGGGTATACCTCTAGTGCCGCTGATCTCCCAGGCCAAGTCACTTGAAGGAAAGTCTTGGGTAGTCTTAAGCGATGTATGCCTTGTCTCAGCATCCTAGATTTCTGATCGGAACTGGCAATTTAAAAATGTGAAAATAATTTTATGGAAGGGGACTACTAAACGCATTCACGCTTTAGAAATGCCGCCATATTGTGTCAAAAGGCGCGGTTACTCAGACATGCGTAGCCCCAGTCTTCTTACCGAAGTCGTGGTTACTAAGCTGACCGCTGTCATGGCCGCCGTGTTTTGTTGTTTGGCGTTCGGCGGGTGCAATCGACTTGAAAGTTGACAGGCTCTAAATAACAGCTTGTTTACCTGTTGAAATTGCTATGCTTTATTGATTAACTCTTTACGCCTCGAAATGGGAACGTCTACACATCTTGTATAGCATTTCTGGCTGGAGGTGGATACTTTGAAAAGACTTCTACGGGAAGATTTGTCTCAAGTGTCTTGACTTTGCGAGAGACATTTGCGATGACGACTTGGTTTTTTCCAGTGAGTAATACTACCAAACTACCATTTCAGCAACTCCGTAGCTATCCGTGACGGAAGAGTTGTAACTAGACACTGTTCATACCATTTCTACGCATGAGAATGGTTGTCATTGGAGACAATTGAATTTTGTTCAAATCGCTATTTGGGGACAGAAAATATATTGCAAAGCTTACATTTGTACAAAAAAGTAGTACAGAATAACCCACGACCATTGACCGATATGGAGGTGGTTGATTTAGAGAAAAAGTCCCTTGAAGACACAATAGAGGAACATGGATTTTATGGAACAGATGATCAAACAGCTGATGCTGATACCAACGGCGAATTGACTCAAGAAGATGTTGATAAATTTCAGCAAAACCATTGGCAGTTTTCTGATGAAGGTAAGAGTGAGGATTTATGGTAGACAAATAGCAATATAGTATATAATAAAGAGAAAATGTAAGTTTCTCTTATAAACCTAACACAGTGAGGTCTGTATACACAACCAAAGCTAAGATTCTCATATACAGACGCACTAAGCTTGGTTAATGGCAAATGAGAAAAATTTAATGAGAAAAATTTAATTTGCTAAATTTAACTAGTTTGTACTAGCTGACATTTTGCTTATGGATGGAGAAGAGATGAACTTAAATCTGCCAAAGTTTCTCATGCTCTTTCCTGATTTTCTCATCAGGCTCTTTAGCACTTCCAATTTAAAAACGAAAACATTCAATATTTTTATATCTTAGTTTGCATTTTTTCACCACAAAATGAAACCAGTCTAGATGCTGATGTAGATGGGAAAATCTAGGCTGCGGTCAACATTGATTTCAGCCAATCAAATATGTGAATTTTGTAGTTCCCAATCCTTGCAAGACACAGCCACATCAAAATAACTTGATATTATTAACTAATGAGTTAGATAAAACTTCTACAACAAATTTGTTAGCTTGGGTTTTCAATTTAAAGGAATGTATTTAGCAATATGCCAATATGAAAAAAATGCTGGTTTCATTTTGCAAAAGTCTTGAATATAATTTCAAACTACATGTAGATCTGGTGGAAAATTTTTGTATGGGTTTTATGAATCTTGGAAGTTCTTTATACAAGTTCCAATCCTAGGTTAATTAATTCTCCTTTCATCCATAAATATTTTAAAACAAATCTTGCCTGGATTTTTATATACTGATATTTAGTTACTTACTACTTGATTGACTTGTCATGCAGGGCCAATTGAATACGAGAGCGATCCTTCTTCTGATATTGACAAGAATTATTTCAGTGATCAGGAATCTCTCACAGGGTGAGATGTTATGTTTGAACTTGCCTACATGTATTGTTTGTATAATCCACCCATAAACCAATACATTTATTGCAAGTGTGAAGAGCAATGCAGTTAGTGACTCACAACGTAATGACGGCCCTTGTGCCAAAAAATGTTTAACTTAATGTACTCCTTATGTAAAAATTATTGCGAGCGTGTTTGTCTCATCATGTAATTTTCAAAAGTTGTCCTTTGAGATTTTTTTTAGGTAGTTTAGTCTCTATTTGGAATTGACATCTTTTAGACTGAATCACCAAGCAAGTAATGTTTTGTATCTACCAACCCATTGCAAAGTCCAAAGTCTCTCTCACTCTAGGGGTGAGAAGCAGAGAGACCTGGGAATGATGCTGAGAGATCTACTGTTCTAAGTAGATAAAATATCTCATTCCGATGCAAAATGAACTTTACCAGCAACTGTACTCTCCCACTTTCAATGCACTGGTTGAGATAGAGTTTAATGTCTGATAGACTGGCTGATAGGGCTAGTACTTCTTAAAGGTGTTCAGTCACAGTCTTTGAGCTATTAATTATTTTTGGCTACACACAGAATTATCTTTAAATTGAACAAAATCTGAAAATAGTAGTTTATGAAAATAAAAAACCATCAATGTTCCGTATGTCCCAGGTTCGAAGATCAGCCAAAAAGTTCAGTCTTAAGAACATAAAAACATTTTAATTCCGAGGAGATAAACGTATACACTTTTCAACATGGCTGACAACTCGCAACCTCGTGGTCGAACAACAGGTCTACTGCGCATGTGTGTAAAACTCCTACTAGGAGGGGGACCCCGGGGAATTGCTAATTTACAACTTTTACAAAGCTTTCTGCGGAACAATCAATGAAAGAGATAATAATAAACCATAACGGAACAAGGATGGAGAAGAGTAACACAGGTTTTAAATGACAAACTTGAAAAATTTGGGCTTAACTTTTCAGGGTACACAAACTGTATATTATTGATAATAATCATGATTACAGAAAGGCCAAGTTTTTAGTTTTTTGATATTGAGCCACTTGACTAGCAAATAATAAATTGACTCCACTTATATGTGTCTTATTTTTTTTTGTACTTTACAGAAGTATGGATGGTGGAATGGAAGAGGATGAGTATGCATCTGATCCAATCATTCAACAAAGGAGGCAGGTTAGTATAGTCGCCTGCAATATACATGTACAGTGAGAACCAGTTGTGTTTTGAGTAAGCATTTTAAAATTTACTTTTGCAGCTAGATTGGCATGGTTACCTATATGTAACATGACAAGGTTGCATTTTGTGACACTGCCATAATCAACAAGACATTTTACATCTTAAAGTAATGAAATTGTTTGTATGTTCATTTTCCCCTCCAGTAACTAGAGATGTGTTGGAAATTTGAGATAAAAAGCTCCATACTCAGCAATAAGTTATTTACTAAACAGGGGGCAATATAGTATTGTCATCTGTCTTTAACGTACCTTCAAACAAATTTGTTTGGGAAAGAAACTGCATCATCAATGTATGTAAATTTTCAGCTTGCATTGTAGACACATGTTGAGACACCTATTCTTTCTCCAGACAATAATTCAGTTGGTCTATTATTGCACTGTTGGTTTACAACTTTTACGAGGCCCCATGCGCCAACTTGGCGCCAGAGGACAAGTGAAGTGAAGGTTTACAATTTTGTTATAGGAGAAATTACAGCGTTTGGCACTAAGGCGTCATCTGGACCAACTGAGTGAGCAAGTCTTGGAGAAAGACTATCTTGTATCACAGTTCAGGTAAGTGATATATTCTTTGACTAACTCAAATAGAACTTTTAAAATAATTACACAGTCCAGTAAGTAACAACTTATTATGCCAATTTTATTTTTACTTTCGGTTAATTATATTATAATTTAACAAATGTTTTATTCATAATAAATTGTTTTCTGTAGAAATGATGTTTCTAAAGATAATCTAACATACTTGTTACAAGCAGTTAATATATTACTTTCAGGATATGCTAACATTCTTTAATTTCTCTTTGTTTCTACTGTCTGCATCAGACTCTGTTATAGGCCAATGTGATCTTCAGCTCTATGAGTTTTCTCTATCAAATACTTTCATCTCAAGCCTCACTCCCTGTGTCATGACTTAAATAAAGTATTACTATTACTACTAATAATATTACTATTTATTTATTCATTTACTTACAGAGAAGAGCTTAGTAAATGTCAAGAACACATGGAACAACTACAGAAAGACAAAGAATTGGTCAGCGGTGAAATAGATGAAGCTCAGTCTCAAAACAACATGTAAGTACCGGTAACAAACTATTAAATCATAATATTAATGAGTCATCAGATTAAAATGAGTCCCCATTCCCACCTTGTGAGCTAAAATTAAGCTCTCTTGGATAATCGCACCAGACTCAGTAGAGGTAATGTCCTGACTGGAGAAAACCAAGACTGGAACCAAGAGATCTTGATTCCTGTTCATTAATTACCAAACAGAAGATAGCCTTCAAGTGCCCAAGATAGAAAATGATGCATGCTCAAGGTCTGCAAGCAGAGGAACTAATGGAACATGACACATGTGCGTTTAGCAGTTTTTCTAATTTTTTCTAATTTTCTTAGAAAGCATGGGAACACCACCTTCTGATTTAGAATATCAAGCTTAAAAAAGCAAACATATTTACATTTGAGAATGTGCAGTGATTATTGGTACACACTGTAAGTGTTCTATAATTTTTAGCCATGCATCTACATTTTGTACAACAAAAAGAATACAGGCTCAGCTCCAATAGGGGGTATATAGCAACTTCATTATAATTACATGTATATTTTTACTAGGGCTTCACTATACAGACTGAAGGCTTATCACTCCAAGTTGGGTGATGAAATAGATGCTGAAAAAGATGTGGAAAGAGAAATTCAACACAGGCTTGAAGAGGCAGAGTAAGGAGACATTTGAAAAATAAAAATAATAATGACAACGACAACGGCAACCGCAACAACAATGACAATGGCAACAGTAACGGCAATGGCAATTGCAATAATTGTAATAATGACGATGACAATGACAATGATGATGACGATGACGATGACAAAGACAATGACAAAGACGATGACAAAGTATAGCAACAGCAATAATAGCAATTTTATTATTATAGCAAAAACGAATGTTCAAGATTAATAAGTTGTTTATTATATGGCTTTTTGCTTTGTTTTTGGACCTCCTAGAATTAGCCAATCAGAGCTTGTGGTATATCGGAGCCTACAGACTCAAGCCATATAATAATTGCCATTACTTGCCAGGGAACTTTTAAAAAATTGCAAACATTGCAGTTACTTGATTCTACTTCTTGTTACATTGTGTTTCTCTAGGTTTGCCCTTGCACAAGCCACTGTTGAACAAGGAAAATTCCTTCTTGCTGGTAAAGAACTTGAAAAAGATGAGAAACTCATAGAGAAACAAAAAGCAGAGTGGTCAGCTGTTCGTTTACGCAAGGAGAACATTAGTGCAGCAGCTGCTGAGAGGAGAAGGAGACTAAGAGAGAAGTAATTTCAAAGATCAAAATTTTAATTCTTATTTATTTATTCCTATACATTTCTTTGAATTTTAGCTTTGAGAAGTTGGTGGTAGATCACCATAAAATTTTATTTTTTTCCACCAGTATGTTTCATTATCTGTTCATGTGGCAATGAGAAGTTAGATGGGAACCACAAGGATTTTTAATTGTGCTTCAGAATTACATTGTACTTCTTAAAGTCACTATTAATTCATCACGATTAAACAGAGAAAATCACGACCTTGTTTGGATACCTGGTCTTAATTAGCACAGATTTTTACTATATTCAGTTCTCCGTTTTCTCCTCAGTTTTGCATGTAGTGTCGATTGAAAAAAAAAATATTAATTTTAAACACTCAACACATTGGTGAAACGCTTTTCTATAAACACCTTGAAGTTCGTCAAAAATTCTCCATTATATGCTGTATTTTCAACCCTCTTCTTGGTGTTTGCAAATGTGGTGAAACACTGTGTTAAGCGTTTGATGAATTACTTCCAGATAGTTATTTGAATTAAGTAAGGGAACAGCTTACAATTGTAACAAATTAATTAAAAACTTTTACAGAGAGCATAAATCAGCCTTAAGAGAGAGAGAAAGGAAACACAGACAAGCTATTGCTGCAGCAAAACGTAACAGAGAGCAGGCATCAAAGTTCCTGAAAGAGACTATGTCAAGGTATATGGATAGTAATTATGCGGCATCCTATGTGTGGGGAAAGCAGAAAAAATTCTGATCAGCTACTTTTCAAATTATTTCAAAATTTCTGACATTCTTAGACATTAATGAGTATTGCTTATTGGAGTATAACATTGTCATCCTGAAGATATTAAGTTTGCCAAAGAATTATTTATTTACTGATGCTGTACTGAACTTCATTCTATGCAAAGACATATCCTGCCCTTAAGTTTCTTGTAAATGAAACTCGTATTCATGTGAAAGGTTTTACACATTCAAGGGCTCATTTTGAAACAGAGAATGAACCTGGAAACTGCCTATCACAACCAGTGGTTTTACTTTGCCTTACAGAGTTCGCCAGAAAGAAGCTGAAGAAGAAGAGCGATCTCGAGAGTA
>Ga0126337_10000300_pt1 | contig 23056 bp, 13 predicted proteins | sample DipCmetagenome_FD_92527 | JGI IMG/M metagenome (GOLD analysis project Ga0126337, IMG submission 92527) | Coral microbial communities from La Bocana,Puerto Morelos, Mexico - Diploria C A metagenome | ecosystem: Host-associated > Invertebrates > Cnidaria > Coral | place: La Bocana,Puerto Morelos...
TATAATTTTGTGTTGTGTTTAAAAAATATTGTGTTGTGTTTCAAAAACATTGTGTTGTGTTTCCGAAACATTGTTTTGTGTTTCACGAATTGTTTGTTGTGTTTGCAGATATGGGCCACCGTAGTTTTGTGATCTTCGTCACAAAGGTTACCAAAAAAGTAAATATTACGGTGTGGGAAGGGAAATGTTCGCCTCAACAGTTATGTTTATTTTCATCGCCTCTTAACGTCTCTCTCTCTATTACTCTGGGCGGATACAAGATTTTACAGAACGGGGTGCCAGATACGGACTTGTAATGAGTCCCCGTGCAAAACGTATTCTATACCGCATATTCCTTCAAGCTTTTCCCACGGTCGAGAGAATTTGAGAATTTGAGAATTTTTCCTACGGTCTTATGTTAATTATGTCACAGAGATGCGTAAACAAAATAGGGATCAATGAAATCGTAAAACAGAAAGGTGTGTGTTGGTTACGACTGTTCGGTAGATGACTCCAATTCAAGCAACTTAAAATTTTTTATTTGTCTGTCACGCAGACGCTCTTTGAGTGCGTCAAGCAGTCTGCGTGACGAGCTCAAAGAGCGCCTGCGCAGGAGGCTACAGCTAGGTAAGTGGGCAGAAAAATGAAGAATAGTCAACTTTCAACGCCGCATTTTTCTCGCGATCATCCTTGACACTAACCTCTACTCCTGCCCCTTCTTCTTTTGTGAAGGTATGGAATCTTTCCCGGCAACCGTGGCCCTAATTGTTAAGATCTTAATTAGGACTGCAGTAACAAAGTTAAGAATGGAAACTTCTTGCCTTTTCTGTTTCTGAATGTCAGTCGAAACTGCGACAAAGTTTAATTGTGCAATTTGTTTTTCACCTCAGGATGACAGAGATGATGACGAGAAAAAACCAATTGCAGATAACAGGTAACCCTGCAAAACTTCTTTTTTTGTGAATCGTTTATTGCAGTTAAATAACTTCCTGTCTTCCATCTGCTTATGATTTTTTAACATTTCAGCCCAAGTAGGACAAAATCTATTTCACAGTGCATGCTACTGTATGTACTTTATTTTAGTCCAAAAATCCAATTTAACCCTTGCACTGGCCTCAATAATAACAATTTCCATTCTTTTTTTCCACAGTCAAAAGGTCTATTTTACCTGCTCCTGAGTTTACTTAGAAGATCTGTGGCACTCCAAACCCCCCAGACTGATAAGCTGGAATACTGGAACCCTGTAACCACAGGGAATAATAAAGAATTGGTTCATGCCTAGCGTGCGTATATGGAGTTATGGATGCACGCGGGAAGTTTGGAGAGCACTAGAGGCGTAAGAGTGACCAGAGGCGATAGCCTAGAGTGAATTAGCTTCTTGACTGCTCTCCAAACTTCTCCAAACGCTGAGCTAAATGCGTGCACCAATTCTTTTGTAACATGGCGACAACAACTTGGGCGCTACACTGACATGTTTGATGACGGACTACAAAGTTCTCACAATGCACGGTGAAGGAAACTGAAGATCAGTAGGATCCTAACGCGCTACAATCAGTTGAGCAACAGTTGAACCAAAACGCTTAACCTGGTTTCTAAAATTGTCAATGAAAAATTCGCTTCGAGTTAATTATAATGAAAATGTAGGCAAACGAAGTCAAAAATATTCAATGAAAATGTCAAAATACTCAAGTTTAAGCGAACATATCAGCTTGGCAAAAATCTCTCAGAATAAAAATCTTCGCATTGCCGAAACTTAAAGAAAAGGAACTTGCGGTTAAACTCGACGGAGTTTTGCAGCTAAATTGAAACTGCACACTTCATGTTATATACGTAGGTTTGGGCGCATATAGAGATTTCGCGCACTCTGTTATAACAGTATTTTTTTCCGAAACTGCGATCAAGAGCATTGGCACAAACGCAGCTTAAGGTAATCCGTATCGAGCCTTTTCTAGGCCATTCCCGGTTTTTGAAGTCCCAGGAGGTTCTGGAAATAACCAATCCTGTGACGGCAATTTTACTGACATGTGGTCAGCCCGACGGGGTTACACGCATGCCATTCAACGCGCGTGATCCGCGGAAAAACCGAGTACCATATTGACAAATAACTCGAGTGACTACCTGAGATTGAGGCGTATATCGGGAATTAACTCTTTTAGTATTACTTTTTGTAGACCACAGAGTTGTTCTTACTTTTGTGTTATACTAGCCAGGTACGAAGTTTAACAGAGATATTTTTTTCTTCGATTTTTACGCGTTCGTAATCAAAGATAACGAGTTATAACTGCACGTTCATATTGAAGATGGCAACCAAAGTCAATTCTGCATTTCGTGCGTTTTTGAGATTAAATACAGAGGCAACTTTTGCTATCATTTAGAATAATCGGTATTAGTAGCGTATAGTATTAGAAGAAATTTTCCTAAGAAAATGGTTTTGTAAAAAAGATAGTAATAACAGACAGAGATAACTATATTAATTTGAAATGATTTTTGCTATTTAGACTGATTTTCGAATTATTTTTGGGAATGTAAGGCTGTTTTGAGCTGTGCTGTTTTATTTTACGAAGTTTAAAATTTTGTCAAGCTGATCGATAGCACAACTATCTTTACAGTTTAGTTTTAACTCAGAATAAGGTTTTGTAAAAAAAACTTGAAGTAGTTTGACAATATATGCATCAAATGCTTAATGGGTTTAGTTAACCACATAGAACACGCAGTACATATGAAAGTGTACAAGTATTTTTAATAAAAGTTGTTTTTTGGGGGGAAAATAGAAGCGTTTTTCTTGAGGAGTCATGCCCTAGCTGTAAGGTAACAAACCGAAATTCTGAACAATGGTGCTGTTCCCCCCTTTTTGTGTTCCAGACCGTTTAAAGTTTTTTTTTTTCAGTATTTGCTCCCGTGCAACCTCGTTACCACGGCTTTTCACTTAAACTTTGGAAAAATCCCTGGGAACGACGTTGGCTCTCGGATAGTAGAGACACCCAGGGAACGAGGTTAGGAGAAACGAAATAATAAAAAAATTCTTTCAAGCCAGGTTTCGAGCGATCGAATTTAACACGACGAAGACTAGGAGAAAACAAGGAGGGTGGAGAAATTCGCCCAATCGCAGATTGGGACATACAAAAGATTACATGTATTTAATGTAAGACGAGTGAGAAACTGTTACAATTTTTACAATTCAGTGTCAAACCATCTATAACGAAGCGAAGTGGCCGCGCTCATAGCTGTCACATGAGTCGTCACGCAACAGGGAGGAGCGTTGCGTGACCTAACAGATAACGACAGATGAAGCCAGGAGATTAGAAATGAGTAGGAAATGACAGGAACTGGAGTTAAGGTATTGGTCGTTAAAAGCGACGTTCAAGCAAACGTATTTACAAATGACAACATAAAAAAGTGCAGTCATAGACGGATTAAACAGAAAGCTCTCCGCTCGCTACATTTTGAAACGTCGAGAAGTCGACCTGAAAAATTCCGTTTTGTTTCCGAATAAATGTTGCTTACGCGCGAAAATCCACTCTGTCTCTGTATTCTGCCGACAGAGCTTTGTCATCTGTAAGGAATTTTTCGGCTCGAATCCTAGACGTCTATCGCCCGAAAACAGATGTCTGTTTACTCGTGGACCGCGGCCCTTCTAGGAGAGTTCTCCGCCGTGATAAGACAAACGTCTCTATGTCTCACTCTTATATCACTTCATAAGAGGAAGACATGAAATGGCATTGATAAATATAAGCCTTAAGATCCAACAGCAACTTTCGAATCCAATGTTGTGGGAAGTTATTTAGAGACACTTCACGTCTCCCGAAACAACGTCCAGTGCTTAGCCTTAAGATCCAACAGCAACTTTCGAATCCAATGTTATGGGAAGTTCTTGAGAGACACTTCACTTCTCCCGAAACAATGTCCAGTGCTCACGGTGTAGGAGTCCGCTGACCTTCCTCTCGCGGCTCAATGTTTTCATTCTTCGGTTCTTTTGACTCGCGAGTTCTTCTGCTCTTTTTCTTAGTTGGCACCAGCTCTCCCTCCTCCGGGCCGCCGGACGTTTCGGAGCCTGCCGTCTTACTGTGTCTTTTTCTGAAAGGGGAAAAAACATTTATTACTTTCTTTTCAAGCTGGTGAAAGAGTTCGTTTACAGCTACTTAGGGCTGGCTAGGGAGTGTAGCATAGTCCCTTGAAAATTCCCCTTTTTCCCTTGCTCTCTAATAATAAATTTCACTGCTCCGTAACAATTTTTGTGAAGGTTCCCTTAGTAGAAATAGTATAAATATTCTTTGTTCCCTCAAATTATTTCCAAAAATCCCTTGTTCGCGTGAAATAAATGATCAAGTTACCTTGTTCCCCAAAACCCCTGAGAGGCCCCAAAAACCCCTGGTACTAAGACGAATGATTGTCTGCCGTTAAGATGCCAGTGAACAAATCAGAATGCGACAAGAAAACAAGTGATCTGTGCTAAACGCGGGAAAGGTGAAAGCCGCGTCACCAGCAATTTTGGTCTTGTTTGTGATTGGTTGACAAAACGTTCAGCTTGCTATGATTGGCTGATGCACTTTTTAACCGTTTTTCCTACTAATCACGGAACGAGGGCAAGCAAACGCAAGACACTCGGAATTTACCTTTAAAAAAGTTTCATTGGTATTGAATCACACTGGATTAAAGGGAATAATACGAAAAAACATCAAAATAAAAATATCATTGTTTTAGGGTGTATCTGTTGAGTTATCATGACATACGATTTTGTTCCCTAAGAAACTTCGAGCTTTTTCAGTAGTTGAACGATTGTCCTTCAAGTTTACATGGGTAAAAAAACACCCAAGATTTTAGCAGGGTACGTTGAGCTTGAAACACTTTCAATTTATACTTAAGCAGGTAGACTTACTTTTCTCGTTGTTCTTTCGATTTATCTCTGTCTTTACGCGACGAACGCTCCTGCAATGGAAAGCAAACAGAAAATATGGTCCAGAAATGCTATCTTGGGCATTCACTGTTAAAACTAAGTGCACGTTTGGTAATACATAAGTAAAAAGAATCAGATGATGTTGCGGGGTGCTTTAAATGCTAATGAAGTTGCCAAAAAAGTTGAAAAGAAGTCTTTAACGAAATTCGAGCCCATGGGTTTGAATCCACTCAAAAAGTCAATTTTTCTGGCCTTACTAGCCAATTTTACCAGCCAATTTTACCAAACAGGCCGTACAAAAATGACCTGCGATAAGCTTCGGAAACTTATGTTGGGACGAGCAGTGAAAACTTTCGCAGTCAACGCAAGTGCGCGTAGGGTATGTCCAAATAAACTAATTGTAACAAGTTGAAAACAAGCGTGCAAGTGTACAACGCTGATTGGCTAGTCCCTAGCGTCAATTCTCCATGTTCACATTGCCCACTTCATTGTTACCTCGCGTCTCTCACGGTCTCCTCCTTTGTCCCGGTCTCGATGCCTCCTTTCCCGGTCACGCCTGTCGCGGTCACGATCACGGTCACGCTCTTTTCGCGGAGACCTGTCACGGTCACGATTTCTGCAACAAAACAAACGAGATAAAGAAACGTTGAAATGATAGCTACTCGTTTATTATAAAAGAGAGTCGACGCAGACGAACAAGAGAGACCGGAGACAACGTCTTAGTCCAAGAAGCTAGACATGTATACCAGAATTTACTAAACAATTGTTCCCTTAGATCGCAGAAATTTATCAATTAATTATCTAAGTAAGTAAATAATTATCTAAGTAAGTAGGGAATCACCAAAGAGGTAATTGCACACCAAACATTAACAAGGTTATACATTTTTGGTTTAGGATGAAGATGAATTGCGAACAACGAATAAGAAATTCACGAGGGCGGTAATAATACGCGATCAGCAAGGTACCTAACGGAGCGAACTTGAGATACCGTTGTCCACCGGATGATGCATTTCCAATGGAGCGCAGTAGCGTTTGTCGACACCTCTGCATTGTTTAGTGATTTATCCGGTAACTAGGGTCTACCACCCTTTAGAGAACCGTACCCAAATGGTTTCATAGCCAAACAAAAAAGGGAAAATGTTTGCAACCAGCGCATTATCAAAGACTTTTCTTGGACATCTGCACATCGCTCATCTTGGATAAAATCACAGTTTGTATTTTCAGAATTTTAGTCTACTGGTAATTAACTTAACTTAGATTTTTTCTATTTTTTGCGTGTATATGTTAATTTGTTTCAAGTCTCTGACCTCAACATGTAAAGTACCTTTTCTTTTAACTGCCTGCCTATAATATAATTTTAGGTTATTTCGGGTAGCCAGCACCACTATCATTCTCGTTTTTACCCTATAATTTGTCATTTCTAAATCTGGGGTAAAAAAAAATACTGAAACGATATGAAATGCGGGTGAAATGAAAGTTGTTGTTTTAGCTCACCTTTCTCTGTGTTCTCTGGTTCTTTCACGATCTCTGTCACGCCGTCTGTGAGAATCTCTATCCCGCTTTCTGTCTTCATCGCTGCTGCCAAATTCGCTGTCATCATCTCCCGGGCTTTCGCTTCCTTGTCTTGCAATGGTTCCCGGGAATCCCTCGCGAAATCCCGGAGGAAACCCGCGGCCCATCCCTGCCTCCCACGGCATGCCGGGAGGTGGACCCATCATTGGGTGAAACGGTTGGTTTGGATCTGCAAGAAGACCATGGCAACGATGATAAATGCGTTAATTCTTGGCTTGTGTTAGGAAGATAAGCGAAATAGTCATTGAAAAACGTAAGCAATGAGCTTCAAGAGACACTAGACCAGCTAAACTACACTAAAAGGTTCAACTCAATTAATAGGCCCTTTTCGAGTTGCCTTGTGCCTGTGTGCCAAAACGAGTCTTCGTGCGAAACCATTCAAATGAAAATGTGTTTCGCCTTTAGATTCATGTTCATGCACATCAAACTCATTTTCATTTTAAAGGTTTTGCAAGAGGACTTAAATTGAAACAGAGGTACATGGCCTAGTTGTTGCATCATCTTGACATAATAGATAGGCCGGTGATATATAAAAACTAAATCCGCTGGTGAAACAGCGGCTTTATGACGATTGCAGAGTTTTACAAAACGAATGACCCGGAACAATGCCTTTGTTAGTCCGTCCACTGACCCTCCATTTTGTCTTGAGTTCGTAGAGATCGCAATAGAATATAACCGAAGGGGATTTGAAAGAAACGAACGCGGTGGGGAGCTCTCGCGCTACGCCCTCGCTCTCAGTGTAGCGCCCTCGCATCGCGCGCGCGCCCCAATAAAATAACTCGTAGCAAACTATTATACGTTTGTGGAGAGACTATGTCTATAAATATAGGTTACTGAACTAGGGTGAAGTCCGTACTAATGGTGATGTAGTGTGCCATCTTTTTGCCGTTTAATTTAATGGAGCGAGTCGCAAAGAATGCGAGATCAAACTTCCCCAAAACGGACTTAGTGCAATACAGTATTTATTATACAGCGTGACTCTTTGAAAGCTCCGCTGATCAATTTTCTTGGTACACGCACGCGCAAAAAAAAAAAAATAAATAAGGATGATGATGATGATTATTTTCTTTTATTGCGAGGGGGGATTAGTATTTGTGTAAGTTGAACTGAAATTGTCCACCAAATATGAAGGAGGACAAAAGGTTTCAACTTAACTGCAAACTGTAGCAATGCGTCGAAACTCATTGGTGACAGTTCTGTCTTAGCGTTCTGAAGTGCAATGTTCGGACGGAAACCTATCAGAATTTTCTTCAGTTTCACCTTGGATCACTTTGCCATAGACTAAGACATGGTATTGCACGGAGCACAAATTAAGTGGGCTGTAAGTATCGGGGCACCAACTAGATACGACTGGTTTATTTTCATTTTAACCCAATTAAAAATCGCGCAAACTACAACGAAAGAACAAGTAACTGTAGAGATATCAACTGAATGATGTACAAAACTGTAAAAGTTAACGACGACGAAGACTTTCTTTTATGAATAGATCGAGCGTTCATCAAATTGCAGAAGATCTCTGGGAAAGCGTCAACCTGCAACAGCCAGTGTGGATTTCGGTCAGTGTAAATCGCAGACTACAGACTGCAGAGTGGAGACTGGGGTTAAAATACAGACCCAAGTTTAAATGCAGACTGCGGACGTCAGACTTTTTCAGTATATATCGTGTTATTTCCATTGTCGGCTGCTAACCATAGACAGGGTTATTCAGACTAATCGTAGTGAAAGTCCACGGTTAGCCTGAATATCACTCCGGTTCTCAGCCTGATTAACGCTTCGTTTAGCCTGTTCATGTTAGTTCTTGATGATCGAAATTGTAACACGATTCAGTTAAAAAGTCTACAGTCTGCAGTCTTCAATTTACCCCTAGTCGGCACTACGCATTTTACCCTCAATCTTCACTTTTCCCCCAATCCGCAGTCTGCGTTCTACACTGACCACTGACTGGTTAAGATCAGTTTTAACTTTGGATAGCTGGATAAAGGAGATAACGCGATTAGTGGAAGGATTTCCGAGATTATAACGTGATAGGTCAGGAGTTTACATTCAGGAGTTTACGATTCTACATCGTTTCTTGAGATAAAAAAACACATGTAATGTAACCATGAGAGTCCTTATCACAGCCCAAAATCTAACCTAAACAAGAAGCGAACAAGCCTAATGACGCACTGGGTAAATTAGTGCCTGAAACACGCTGGAATAGTACACGAAAAACGGCAATATGTGAATGCAATCAAACGAAGCCGCATATGAGACGTGCAGAGCACATTATAACGATAATTGCCAAACAGTGTTCAAGAAACGACCCAAAAGACGCCATTATGAATCGTTGATAAGATGATGCGAAATGGGTTCTAATAAATATTTAGAGTACAAAATTACCAAAAAAGTGAGTCGGGTTTCTTTCAAAGTTTGCAGTATTCGTATTGTAACATTTTTTTTTTGTCAGCATAATTAATGACGTTTTACTCCGCATATTGAGAATACAAATGTTCAGAATTACTTGACGCTGTCTTTTGACGTTCCTACTACTCTCTCACTAGATCATCTTTTACAGTCACTTTTCCCTTGTCTTGAAATCGAACGCAAGAAGGTGCATAAATTAGAACATCTTATCAGGGTTTGGCAAGAGAAAATGGGTTTGGCAATAAAAGCCGACCTTAAAAAATAATTCCACGAAGCAAAAACCTATTCATATGTAACACTAAGTTTATTTCAGTTACAAATCACTGAGATCTTTCACCCAAAAATAGAGACGCTTTTATATACGGTAAGTATATAGGAGATCGATAAAAATGTCGTATCTCGCAGAGTGAGCAATGTTTCTGAAAATATAGGTAGAGTTATGAGTAACAAGCTGTCCTTGGCCCCCGATGACAATTTCAAAGTGTTAAACAATGACCCGATTTTAAGGAAATCTTCATTTAGCAAGATTTATTCAGTAAGATATCAATGAATCAAAACAAAGATTGCGAAATAGCCGGTAATGGACCAATAAACACACACACCAAAATTTTTTTTTCTTTACAGATAAGGCAACTTTAACTCGCCTTTGAAGAATCTTTCCTCTTTCAATACGCTCAAACAACAAAGATTCCTTCACGTACAGTTTAATTGCTTCCTTAATACCGCAGAAAACTTGCGTAAGTTCCAAAACTCTAATAAAGCTATTTTTAAACAATAATCATTTGTTGCGCCGGAAAAACAAATTCCTTCTCACAAAATGTTAAATTGATTTCATGCGGTGGAACATCGAAGAAAGGACCCCGTAGCTGACGGTTTTCGTTTTTCTCATCACCCATGTCTTTGCGGCTAAGCCAATGTATTAGGGAGAAAATTGATGCTGGTCACATATAAGAACCAAAGGTTAACCCGCATGAATGTTAATCGTTGAAAAATATTCTTTAGCGCCTTGGCCTGGAATGTTTGTGGTGTATCGTTTAAACGTGCGCTAAAGAGTGTGTAAGGACGTTTTGTGTTAGCTTGGAGAGCGCGAGGGTGAGGTGACTGATTGACTTGCCGACTACAAAGAAAAAAAACTTCCATAAAAGTTACTTAAAGTAGTTCGACCTTTGCGCTAACAAACCGAACAAAACTCTTGCTGAAATGACAAACACTGAACGCAAAAAGACGCGAAGAATTTCAACAATGTTCGAAACACTCTACCACGCTATGACAAGACAACATGTAAATTTAAACGTTGCTTCTGTTCACGTCTTATCGTCTCCAAGATCTTTAAAATCATTTAAGAGTGCACTTAACTTTTGTCTCTTCAGTTATTTTATACACTCTTCTTTTCAAAGCCTGAGGGGTTTTCAAGATAACTGTAAGAGGTGTTAAACTAAAAGGGAAATATAATACTGCAAAGGGCGTCCGTTCATTCTTCGTTAGTTATTCGAGCAAATACATTATGAGCAAAAGCGGAAAAGCGAGTGTGGGAAAATCAGCTTTCGATATTAACCCTCCTCTCGTTTTCGCTGGACCAACATGTCAGTAGGGCTCACAGAATGGCGGTTCTTTCACTAACCGAATAAAGAAAATATACATTATACCACAAAGCCTACGAGATCAGGAGATTTTTACAGAATCAACAATGATATTTTGAAACAGATTTCACATCATACAGCCCATGTTAAATATCGTACATCGCGGATGAAACTCTGATACAGACTTCACCTTAAAATTGCCAGCAACGCTAAATATAAAAGTCAATTTCCCTTCTTGTCGGGACGCAATTTAACGCTTTTCCTGAAAATAGACCACAGCAGGAAAAGGGAAATATTCCAGAATTGCGACCAAAGGATATATTTATAACAAAAAAAACACTTAACGCGTTCGCTTAATGACACGTTTACTTTTCGCATGGCAACTCTTGGTCGCTAGGAAAACACTCGGGCGCCAAATTTAATATTTCGCTAAGAGCAACGAAAAACAAACACGTCCGTTTCCTTTTTCAAAGGCTGTCGGATATGCTGTTAACATTCCACGTAAATGGCGAAGGGAAAACGTCGACAAGAAAGCCCTTGATTGAAATACAGTGACACAAATGTCAGTTTTGGTGCCAGCATGTTCAGGATCCCAGAGGAAGCAATAAGGAACACACAGAATTTGCACGCACTTAGGAAGAATGAATTAACGTGCTTTTTGGCCTGACATGGGAGTAAATAATTAAAATATCCAACGACGATAAATCATTAAATTGTACTATGTTGCACAATGCGCAATTAGAATTACATTTATATGAAAAGAAAATAAGAAGAGAGTCTTTAATTAAGGCAGCGTCGAAGACAAAAATACACACACAAAAAAAACTATAGGACAAGAAATGAGATGCGGAGAATATTACGTGCTGTTTTGAAGTAACATGCTGATTCTATTTAGAAAAAAAATTTAAGGTTATCTATCTATGTCTACGATCTAAATCCGGTTGTTTTATTGACTCGTGAGAGAAGACAAAAAGAAAGATATAGGGATTCAAAATTTGTCAGCTTATATTTTTAATATTTCTACAGGTGTTAAACAGATTTAGCGTAACAAAATAGAGGCCAGTTTATCTCCAGACACGCCTCGCGTAGGATTTACAGTCTTTTATTCTTTTGTTTTTTTTTTTCTTTTCAGAATCCCCCTGTCACAATCAAGCGACCTCAGCTCTTTCAGCGTTCATCAACACCGAGAACACAACAATACAGAAAAATCTGGCTTCGCATAATTTCACTGTTCGAAAACCACTTCTTGTGAGAGTCGCTTATGCAAAACAAAGAAGGTTGAAAATACATATTCGCAAGAATACCGCCTATTTCCGAACTTTGCGGGAAAAACAATGCTTTTGAACAAATCTTCTTAGAAACTCTACAAAGAACTGACAAATGAATGAAGGCAATTTTCCCCTATCAATTGAGACAAAACTCGCATTAACATGGAGCTCACCAACAATCTCGACCTTTTTTGATTGAGTAGTTTTAATTTTGAACCATCACTTAGCTTTCACAGCCTTTTAGCCGCTGTCATTAACTGTTAATATCCTAAATTTCCAGGGCAACAACGCCTTGCAATTCTGTTTTATTATTTTACGTTTGGACTGCTTAAAAATAAGTTACAAACATGACTTGTATACTCGTGCCACGAGCCACGCCGAAGGTTTCTTAACACAAGTGTGTTTACAGTATATTGTTTATGTTTGGATTTTGGCTTCCCCTTCGTCTCAACTTTGCAATTTTCCGCTGAATTGTTGTACACTGCAGGGGCTCCGTAGGACGTTTTAAAATCCATTATCACATTTGCAGAAAATCTAATTTAGCAAGCACGCACCGTGAATGAAAAATTAAAATATCCAGACAAAAAATGACTTCTCTGCCTTGCAGTTAACAGGCGTCGTATTCAAACTGAATAAAAACGGTCAATAAATGTTTCTTTAAGCTGAAAAAGTCAACTAAGGACTCTTACACAAAGACGTCAGAGGCTGAAGAACTAGGCCTCTCTTTGTTGCGCGCGCTCGTACGAGAAAAGAAGGTCCTGCGACGGCGGATCGAGGTGACTTTCTCTGACAGTGAAAACAGGCGGGAGTGTTCTCCGGACCGAGAACAATGCCTCATATGCCACTTGAAAGCCTTTCGGAAGTCCTCACTGAACAAGGCGTATATCAGAGGATTAGCTGAGCTGTTACAGACGAAAAACAAGATGCAGATTTTAAAGAACAGAAGCAAGTACTCAAATTGTGAAGTGTCATGGAAAATGTCCACGACACGGAACACGTTGTACGGCAGTAATGTCGCGAAGAAGACCAATACAACGGGAGTTAGGACCTTGAGCGCTCTGTGGTTTCTTTCGCTGGCGCATCTTGTTCTATCAGGCGCCGATGAGGCAGGTTTACGGGATTCTCGGCGAATCTGACTGTGCAAAGCAATGCTTTCGTTCAGACGCCTCCGTATGCTCAGGTACGTGAAGAGGATAATTCCCAGGGGAAAGAGATACGTCAGCAAAACGGTCTCCGCCTGGTAGAGCTTGTAGAGCGTCGTGCTTGGAAACTTCGGATAGCAGACAGCCTCGCCTAGCCTTTCCACATAATACATGACAAAAAATAAAGGCACTACAAACAGCAAAAACGACAGAACCCAAATTAACAGGATGACAATTCTGACTGTTTTCATGGCCCCTTTCTGGCTCAACCCGTGCCCTGAAATAATCCCCCGATAGCGAAACACTGCTATGGCGGTGATACTGGCGATGGAGACCCCATGGAACACATCGCTTAACGGGTACAGCACTTTACAGCCGAATTCCCCCAGCGGCCAGCTCACGTCCTCTGTGCGCAAGACCCCAAATGGAAGACTGAAGAGGAGAACTCCCAGATCGCTGATGGCCAAGTTTAGAATCAGACAGTAAGCCAAGGAACGGTGGAGGTTTTCCTTGATCACCACCACACACACCAGCCCATTGCCGAGAACGCCAGCTATGAAAATCACAGCATCCAAGATAAAACGAACGAGCTGCGCGGCGAACGGTTCGATGTAGAACTGAAATGCCTCAGGACTGCTCGAGTCGCTTCCGCTCCTGTTCAAAGTTGAAACAACCGCGGGTAGAACCGATGAATTCATGTTGAAGCAGCGTGGATTAACTTGTAGTTGGTAAAATCTTTAGTTCGCGCCGAAAAGTTTAAAACTCACACTGCTTCGGCACTGATCGTACCTATGAACGTTCAAATTGCCTTGAATGCCCAATTTTCGCACAAAACGAAGCAAACTTGGCGCGGAAAATACCGCAGGCTTGATAACGAGCCGTAACGATACTCCACCAATTGAATACTAATCTGCTCTGGCAGACTGCAAATCGCTTGTTGACTCCGAGGCCCTTGGCGTCGATGACAAACACGGCAATTGTGGCACAAAAATAGCGGTGAAGCTCTTTGGGGGTGAAAGAAGGCTCGGATCCGCCTCCTAAAGGTGGGCTAAAAAACACTGACTTTGCAGCCCTCCTGAAGGCTAATTTAACGATCGATCCTTCCCCACCGAGCGGCAATTTTGCTGAGCGGTGTCTCAATTAACTGGTGTAGTCGTCGCTACTTCCCACAGAGAACGAGCAAGACTAATTGCGCCTGACAGATGATCCCATCAAATACCAAAACCACGGTGACGTATTATATGTGGAGTTACACATATGCAAGCACAAGAACGAGATTGGGCAATAACAAAAAAAAGAATACAGCGCCAATCTTGCAGCATTAGAAGAGGTTGGCGTTTTGTTTTCTCGTAAGAGTAATCACCGGTCATGTCATTTAAATGACAATGTTGTTCTAATGGATAGGATACGAAGTTGATAAACGATAAACGAAGGCCAGGCCATATTCAAATTTTTGGCATTTCGCTACCGCCGACGGGCACAATTAAAATGAGGCATAAATTAGCTGCAATTGACTTGTGCGAGGTTGGAACGTGAAAGTCACACTGCTCTATTGATGACAAAAAAACTCTTTGAAAACCGGGGCACCGTTTTTCAGTAAAACGTAAATTCGCATAACATTGATAGAAAAACACGTATTGAAAAAACAAAAACAAAAAAAGACTGGATTACTTCAAAATTAAACAGAACAAAGGTATCGTGTTGTACGGAAAATAATGCTTTTAAATTACTGATGCCTGGAGGCCAAAAAAAAAAAACAAATGCAACCAAGATCTTAAGAATTATATTTTAGAGATAAGTCTCGCTCAAAATGCGCGTGGTTTAAAAATGACGAGAATGTAAGCTCATCGGTAAAGCAAACGCTCAGATTCTGTATAACTAAATACGCCTTCAGATCGGACACCTGTAATTGGAACTTTGCATACTCATAGAAAATTATTTCTAAGTGAAACCACTTTACCGTGGAAAGATTGCTGACAGACAACTATTGTAAAAGAGAACCTCCGTGGACAAGCACTTAAAAATCAAAAATCAAAATCTTTATTGGAAAAAAATGAAGTACGCGAGGAATCCTCAGGGTACAGAAACTTGCCTTGCCAAGCTTTCGGTCACAGTTGGCGAATATTAACATGATTAGGCGGAATATGAAGAGAAAATTTAATTCATAATCTATCTGAATGGACTAAACGAAAAGATTACAACGAAAATCCGTGTAAATGGACAATAAACAGAATATCTCACTAACATATGGTGGCTCGTCAGAGTGCAAGACCTTTTAAATCCATTTTTTTTTTGTAGCAGTGCTAGAGCAAACAGAAAATAATTACAGAGAAAAGCCAGAGATTATTGTAAATCTTATAAAATTTTCAGTGTATTAACCTTTTTTCAAGGTACAAAAAAGCAAGAAAGAGCCGGGAAACCCAAACTAAAACCGGCGACATTTCAAGTGGGAGACGAAATCGTTACTTAGGTTATCAAGTAAAACTCTTTACAGCGCAGTATGGGTTTTTTTGACACGATCTATCACGCGAGGTGACCTAGGTGGCCAAAGATTTTACACAGATACAATCTTTAAGCCTGACAAGATCTTTATTATTTTCGGTGTAACTTCGGCGAGGGGTAAAGTAAAACGTTCGTCACAAACAAACAGCATCGAATTGGATTTGCATTTGGTTTCGTAACGGTCGCGTGAAAAGATCATACGTAGCCAAAGAGAAAAAACAAACGGACGATAACAAGGAGAAAGCCAATGAACTCGAACTGGCTAGACACAACACTGCGTCACATAATTTGACATACGTAGATTCGTAAAATAAGCACTTGGAAAATTTTCATGTAAAATGCAAATTAGGCCCTGGTTGGTGCTCGAGTGAAGCAGGGAAATCTAGGACAGCAAACAAACTTTCGGATAAGCAAGAATGACGGTAAAAAGATACTTTTTTGTTTTCGCAACGAATAAAATTATTATACTGAGTATCCCTCGGTTATGACTCACTAGCATTGTGCGCGGAACAGAAAACAGAATGTTTGTAAACATCAAATTTAAAGAGAAGAATGCTACACAGAAAAAGGACTTTTCTACGTTTATATGGACAACTTCTGTTATGGAATAAGGTTCTTATAAATGGTGAACTACAGAAAACAGAAAATTAAAAGATAAAGCGGCAAAGTTCTTTTAAGTAGTTCATAAAACCAATTTTTAGTAAAAAAATATATATACATTAGGTAAATGCCATTTCAAACGAAATTAAGCTCCCGGAAATTATTCATTTTGTAAACATTCCCAAATGAAATCGTGTATTTTTCAACAAATGTTAGTCGGTTTTATCGTAAAAAGGAGTATAAACATGGGCAAACCGAGATTGTGGATGTAGTTTTTCAGGACTTATCTTTCCATATCGAAAGAAAACAGGAAAAATATGAAATAACGAAAGGCCAACCTTTTAGCCAGAAGTCAAATAATAACAATTAGTCGGTCGGCGCGGCTAGGGGTGTAAAGGCGGGAAGCAGGTGACGTCGGCTACCTCATTTCCCGCCAAAACGTACCTGGCGCGCTGTGACACTAAAAAAAACATCACCCTATATATTATTTTACTTCTCGCGTTGTTTTTCCCTTTGATTTTGTCAAAAGCAAAACAAAAAACTATTAAATTACAAGCATCGCCTTAGGCCTTGATATTTCTATCAAGGATTTTAAAAAAAAAGGCAATTAACCGCAATTGGATTAAACCAAATTGAGTGTATTTTTATCATGAAACAAAGACCGGTAAATAAGTGGCATAACATATGACCGTTCTGTTATCATAATTTCCGCGAATTTACAACCGCTGTCTTCGTTATATTACATAAGCAGAGACCACGAAATAGCAAAAAAAAAAAAACTCAGTTTCCTCTACTTGCATAAATTTTCAGTATTTTATGAATAAAACGCTGAATAGATACATATTAGCTCGTTTCTTTGGGTGCGACATTTATCTAATCGCGAAATCAAGTTTTCTCAAAGCAACAAGGAAACTTTCCCCAAACTTCATGCGATCCTTTCCCATTAAAACCGTTTAAAAGATAGTGAGCTCTTTCAAAAGGTATTTCGATAACAAAAACACTTTCAACGGAGAATAAAACAATGTTATAGTACCAAGTCTTATAACGTGAAATGATTCAAGCCACAGAATCAACGGAGATCAACAAGGAATCGTGGTTTCAATTTCACGTCGTAATGGCCCACGTAATGGCGACTACAGGTTTCAATTTCGGCCGGGGGATTCACGCAAGACAGACGAGACTATATTGACGAGTTAAGCTGCAAAACTTAAACTCTTCTCACCGTACTATAGTTTATTCATTTCCCTTGACGCAAAATTTCCCACATTTAGGCCACATGACATCTCCTTTAATTGAGCCCACCTTTTTTATCAATCTTTTAATCAAACTTGCTTCACCAATTTTTATGTCTGTAGGTGTGGCCCACACATTTTCTGCCACAAGAAAAATGCCATTTCCTGCGATCAAAAGTATACAAAAACACATCGTCTGGAGGGGTTGACCACGGTGACCCATAAGATAAAATTGTGAATTATCGAAGCCCGCTGCAATATTTATGTGCCTTCTATTCTTAAGAATGACCCAGAGAGAATGTTTCCAATGAAGTCTAAGAGAATAAAAAATCGTCAATAATATTGTGAAATGAAGAAATCTCTTTGGTGAAAATATCATTTCTCACAACTAAAACAAATTAAAGTGTCTGTTTACCAGTTAAGAGAATTTGCATGTTGTCAAAGGCTGGATCAGGAGGGTCGGCTCAATTCCTTTCCGCCTATGTCACATTTTACGACAGAATAAGGAAAGAGAGAGGTGAAGTGCAAGATTCAGTTTCCTTCAAATGAATGGTACCTAATAACTGCGACTCTCATTATTCGCACAAAATAAGGAAAGACATTTGCTGCAAAATGTAAAATTCAATTTGCCGCGACTAAACGGTTTTTTAATCTAAAACATCGGATTTTTTCTGTATGAAGTTTGAGTGTTTCTTGAACATTTCCTCTCACATATTTACACAAACTAATGTGTTTTAGCAATTATTTTCAACCAAAAGGCATTACAACCGGAAACATTGCATTTAAATATAACCAATTTTGATTGAGAAAATCAACTGATTTGTGCTGAATGGCAAGGGGATGTAGGAACAGCGAAAAGCTTTCACTAAAATCTGCTTTGGCTTCATAAGTTGAGTCATAGTTCTTTCAATCGGACATCAACGGTTTGGAGTGAAAAACAACCTCCATTTCGTGCGCCTTAGTACCTCATATTGTTTAGTCTAGTCTTCTGATGTGTAATCGATTGGTTGCAATAAGGGTAACAGGCTGATTGTCTTACACCAAGATTAAAATCCTTAAAATAGATAAACCTGTAAACTCTGTCGATAAAGTAAACAAATTTCTTTAAGTGCGCCAAGATAATGCTTTGAAAAAGTAAGAACCCAGACAAAAGTGACTTCACTGGAGTAAAAAAACGAAAGGTGACGTATTTTAGACCGATATTGTTTACAGTCGGGCAGTGAAATCGAAGAAGAAAACTTCTAGGAAAACGCTTGGAACCCCCAAAAAATACGATATAATTTTACACTACTTATGCAGTAACTGTTTAACTTCACCAAATGACCGTCAGGGGTGCATTCGTCCTGTTACACGAATTTTATTTTATCGCTTGATCTTATACGATAGGTCCACACAGGCGCCAACCTATCTGCCGTGAGATGTGCCTATCACTGCTCCATTAGGCTCATATATCTAGACCTTGAACGAAATGAATCTAGAGCGCACGAGGCTACCCGCTGCAGCTTACACGAAAGTGGCAATTTGACATCAATTTTTCACTAAAAGTAAAATGTGTAGTGGCGTACATTATAAAGACGGATCACCGAGTCTGCTAAGCCAGTACGGCGGAACCTCGATATAACGAAGAGCCAAGGGACTGACAAAATGTTTTCGCTATAACGAGGTTTCGTTATATCGAGATAGAAGTTCGGTAAATCGAGGTTTCATTGTATTGCACTGCTAAATAACTCTAAAAGTTTCTTGAGCTTCTCTAAAGGAGAGCATTGTCTTACCTCCAGGAAAAAACGCTGCGCCTTCTTCAAATGGCCTGTGTCCCCTGAAAAAGACGATTTGAACTTTACACAAGAATCATTCTTCCGTTGTAACTATTTTAAATTTTCTCTTAACCTTTTACCAGAAAATTCAACCAAGGAAAGTGGTGAGCATAAAGCCCCTTATGCATCAGGAAAACCGATTGGATGTTGAAGTTGACTTTGAAAAAACAAAGGGATGAATTATAGGAGGCCGGTCCGGAATTTAACGCACAAGTTACATCACCGCTTTGCCCTTACGACAATCTTACTTCTCCGGTACTAACTGATATTTTCCCAACGAATCTCGCAATGCTCCGAAGTCACTTACTTTATCACTGTCAAAACTATATCGAGTCTGAATATGGAACACAGTGTAAGATTCGAAACATAAATTAGTATAGAAACCGGTCCCGGCGATTTACAGCTTAAACGTGAAACCAGTTACAATTATTGTTTAGACAACAAGCTTACCTTTCGTCGATTCCCTGCGGAAATTCTCCGGTCGGGGGCATTCCGGGTGGTACCCCCGGGGGCCCTCCAATCGGAATGCGCCCGCGACCTCTGCCACGCATGCTCATTGCACCAGGACGACCTGGAAATGCCGCTGCAAGATAAACGCGACACGGCATCATTCAATGAACAGTGTAAGTTCTCGATACAAAGCAACAAGCCATGCGAGGAAGAGAGACTAGCTTTTTTCTTTTTGAGCCCGACACATTATGATTATTTAAATTGCGAGACGGGGACTTCAAAGTGTTTAAAATGCTAACAAATCAGATTTCTAAACTTTCAAAAATTGGGACTCCGAGGAAGCTTTGTGAAAAGATCGAGACCGCGAAAAGCACAGAACAGCTGAAAAAATCAGACTGCGAGAGACGTGAAAGTCGATGAAAATTTTGCGAGACTCGAGGTTTTTGAGGAACTATATCTGATTCCAAGGGCGAGAAAAATGAATGTCCCATACCAAGAATGGGCCAATATACATATCCGATGCCAATAGAGGGGGAAAAACGTACATACTGAGGCAAATGGCGAGAAAAACACGTGACTGATGCCAGTGGCGGGAAAATCCGTATCTGACGCTAAGGGCGTGAAAAACTTCTTGTTCAGATTGTGCTTACTGTTATTGAAAAGACGAGATTAGTTAATCCCAGTGAGGGTCAAAAACGAACACAGCTTTGGAAGTAATGCACCTACCTGGATCAAACGGAGGATGCAACCCATCTGGAGGCATTCCCATCTCGGGTGGAAATCCGTGGGGTGGCGGAGCTCCCATACCAGGCATAGGGGGCATACCGGGCGGAGGCATTCCGGGAGGTGCACCCTCAGGATGGTGACGTCCATCTGGGCCTCCCATGGGTCTAAAGGGAGGAGGCATTCCAGGGGGAACGGGACCTCCAGGGGGCACATGCATAGGTATGGGTGCTCCTGACGGGGGAGGACCCATTGCGGCGTCAGGGCGAGGGGGCATAAATGGAGGGGCTCCTGACACAGGAGGCATCCCATGAGGACCTCCAGGAGGACCTGTTGAGGAAGGAGAGAACGAGTGAACAAAGCATTTTCGTTCCAAGACTGTAAGAGGTGGCTATTTAAAGGGCTCGAAATAGACTGTATGGACAAACTTGGGACTAAATACGGTGTATCACGCACTGAGAAATTCTTACATGGCGGAATATTAAAGTTTTATTTGTAAATTCGCACTGAAGTGGTCAAGAAACTTTTAATAAATATTTTTTTTTCACTCCAACAAAAAAAGACGATGAAATAAAGTGAAAATATCAACCTCACGCCATGTGTGATCTGTTGAAAAATGGCCGATAATATTCAAAATTTCGTCGGACAATGTCTGATGACCAACTGTTAATACCAGCACCACAATAAGTTTTACAGTAATCGAAAAACATTTTGAACTTTATTAAACAATTAAAACTATTTTTAACTTTTAAACCAATGGTAATTGTAATGTAAAATGTATGTTAACCATAAGAGAAATCAATGAACCGTTCGTTGGTGATAAAAAGCCAAAATATTGATCATTAGACAAAAATAGCCACTACCCTCTCAAGACCTTGTTAATAATGCCTTTTGACGCTACACTTGATCTCCGAACACAAAATAACATTACCTGGAGGGAAGTGCCTCTTGTTTATCATTCCTGGGCGTGGCCCAACATCCGGGTTTATTCCCTCCCCCATCATCGGCATCATGACGTCATCTTCTCGTCGCCTGCGACTTTCAACTGAAAGGAAACCAATACTGAATGACATCGGATAAACCAGAAAATGTACAGAATTTACTGTGTCTACACCATTAGAGTGGTGTTCGATCGAGTGTCATCAAAACCAAATACCAATATACTGCTCAGAAAACTCAATATACTGCCCAGAAAACTCAAACCGTAGTAAAACCAAAACCAAAACCAGAGTAACAGGGTGGTTTTCAATTGAGCGTTGAACTTGATCAAGCAATTAAGTAATTAAGTAATTAAGCCCTGCTTCACTGAGGGTCCTGAAGGGGGGTATAAATCCCATTTTCCCAGCCCAAATTTTGCCCAAATCCCATTTCCCAGCCTATTGTTTTTCCAAATTTTAAAAATCCCAGTCCCCGTTCTATTGTTTTTCTGTCTGTGATTCCCATTCCCAGTGACCAAATCCCAGTCCCACTGACCCAAATCCCACTTTCCCAGTGAAAATTTGCCCAAATCCCAGTTCCCATTTTACCCCTTCAGGACCCTCTTCACTGAATCAGCCATACAGATGGCCTAATGTTGTACTTAGGGTATCCTGCATAGCTGACACAGAGCAAATAATCATATACTTCCTCATTTGTGTTTCTTGTACACTGTAAATGGTAACAGCTCTGAGTAATAGCAGTTACAGTAACCTGTGATCAGGTGGTTTTTCCTTCCCCACGATGAGACATAGGGAGGGAGGGTATGATTACAGGTTATAGCAACAGCTGTAGCGTGTCACAATAAATGGATAAAAAAAGTAAGCAAAAGACAAACAAGTGTACCTCTGGAGCCCTCTCCACCAATAACATCAATACTGCCTTCCAGTTTACGTTCAGGGGGTGGGCCGGCTTTCCTGGGTCTCCCTACAAAACACACACAATGTCTGCCTTAGGTAAAAAAAAATATTATGCGTCACAGAATTTTAATGTTTCAAAAGGTATCAGCTTTATCTTTAGCAGCTCGGAAAGTTACATTGGCCTGGTGCTATTGCTATGATATGATTCAATTTACTTTAATGTTACTAGATCTACCAGTAACTAATATCGGTGATCCAAGTCTTGATGTGCATATGCTTAAAATCTGAGGTGAAAAAGTTGCATTAACAGAGAAATCAAAGTTGTGCAAATAGTGCAGCTGTAAAAAAATGGCTAAGTGAGCCCGCAGAAGTACTTAGTAGAGAAGAGACATGATTGCAAGCTAAATATATAACAATAGATGGGCTACTTACCATCTGGCATGATGGTCGCATCCACAGGGGGTGGTTGGTGTACCTGTTCAAACAAAAGAATGGAACAGTAAATAACAGGGAAACTAATAGTATATGAATATTACTGACCAGGGGAAGCAGTGCAGTCGTGAAAATGATTGCTTGCCCCTGACCAATCCCACCCCAATTCGACTTCAAGCACGTGCTATTATTTGGGTTGAGTTTATTTTAGTTCTTGCCTGGCTTGGAGGGTTTTTCTCCAAGTACTGCAGTTTTCTTCCCTCCTGAAAAACAGATCTTTCTAAATTCCAATTCGGCCCAGATAGCAGCCTCTTCCTGGCATTTAATTAGTTGGGGCGCAGTACGAAAAATGAAGAGAAAACATAGAGAGAAGTGTGGTGAGAGAAAGCTTTCTTTTGCACTGCACTCTTATTATCTGAATTCCTGTAAGAGGCTACCCAGAGAGAGGATAATGAAATTATCATTTTAATATTACACGCAGTAACAACTGTTATACCATAGGACTTGTAATATGAATAATGACGAAGAGGCAAGATTTGCTGTTACTCCGAGTTTCGTGCTTACGCACTCATCAGACAGTATTTAATGATAAACATTCCTATCAACTAGATGTATATACACGATGTTAAA
>Ga0126337_10000302_pt1 | contig 23002 bp, 15 predicted proteins | sample DipCmetagenome_FD_92527 | JGI IMG/M metagenome (GOLD analysis project Ga0126337, IMG submission 92527) | Coral microbial communities from La Bocana,Puerto Morelos, Mexico - Diploria C A metagenome | ecosystem: Host-associated > Invertebrates > Cnidaria > Coral | place: La Bocana,Puerto Morelos...
ATAATAATAATAATAATAATAATAATAATAATAATAATAATAATAATAATAATAGGCTTTATTTAACGAGGGTAGGCACGTGATCAAAAGCCAGTGGCCCTCAAATATAGAATACAATTAAGAACAAAAAAGTGATTTAAATCAAGAATCGAGAATTACTAAAAAACGATCTTAATCTTAATGAGTAGCTGTCCTTAAAATGATCAAACATGGCCTGCATAAAACTTAATGTTTCGTGGCCCGACGCGGGTGGTCCATGCTGAGAAGACCTTACTTCCTCTGACTCTCAGGGGCAGACAATGTTTAATATAGTCCATGTCTGCTTGGTCTTACTTTTCAGAAGTTTTGCAAGAGCTAGCGTGCTTTCGCTGCGGCTACCATGATGCAAGACTACCTGGGCAACCAACTCGAACCGCTGGCTACTGAATTAAGGACCACGTACCATGTTTTACACGGAAATGCAAGCATTGCGGTGCCCATTCTTGACCCAAGAAGCCGCGCTCTTTATGCATGGTCAGCAACATGGTCAGCGACCTCTGGCACCAAGAATCGGTCCTCGGTCTCTGCACTTCCGTTGTTGGACCCTCGGAGGTCGCGATTCTTGGTGCTGACCAAAAGGAGCGCGGTCTCTGGGGACGAGTCCGGCGATAATGGCTCATGCATGCACGGAAAGGCTTCGCCCGAAAAGGTTACCCTTCTCGGGCTTCAGGTACACGGAAAGGGTAGGCATCTGACAACTTCAGGGATGTGAAAAAAGGAAGGGGGAAATCGCCGAGTCTCTGGGTTCGATCTGCCACAACATGAACTGAAGAAATAAGATAATAAGAAATAAGAAATAAGAGATAAGACTTGTTTTTTTGGTAACGTCTCTTCTGGTAATGCTTGATGTTCATTAATATCCATGGAACAAATCAGAAAAGTAAATTAGGGAAGGGGTATCTTAAGGGTATACGAAGGGGGTACCATTTCCGTCAAAATGGTATACAAAAGATCCCCGGGGCCGTTAACCCGTGATAAAACGTTCTAGATCTGATCTAGAGTGCCCTCGTCCTTGCGGTTTTTCTCTATGGTGTTATAACTAGTTGGTACCTATCGGTGAATGCCAACGAGCGAATGAACCAGGATAATGGCTATTTAACAGCTGAATGGTTGCCAGAGCCGAAAACAAAAGACATGGCTGATTCAGTTGTCATAGAATGGTTTTCGGTAGAACTTGTATTTGTTTGCCTAAATTGTAAGTTACGGTCCACGAACTTGCTTGACTATTATGAAGTGCTCAATCTATAATAAACACACTTTTTAAATAATTTTGATTGAAAACCTTTAATTGGAAAAAGAATTTCTAACTGCAAGGTTGAGTAGCTAATAGTTTTTTTGGAAAAACTCTGCCCGTTATTGGACAATTTGTGAATTGAAAAACAGGAAAAACATTGTATGAAATCCTTGGTTTTTCTGAACAAAAATCGAAATACTTAAGTACTCTCGGGAGGTCTCAGATAACTAAAGATAGTTTTGTTTGGAAATTCATTTATGGATTTTTCACTGTCGGGTATCTAGCCGTTTTTTGAACCGTTCCCGTGAGTCAAGACTTTCGATACTCCTCTATAGTCTATCGAAGCTATAAGATCCTTAGTACAAAGCTAAAAGAATCTTTAAAATAGCTTGGCATGTCTCAGTGAACAAATATCGAGTACTCTCAGATGATTTGAAGAAAGTTGACTCTGGAGTGGCATACATTTCCAGCTCAAAGACGTCTGCGTTCGCAGTCAGAGAACAAAAATCGTGTCGATATTTTATGTTATTCTCAAGGTCATAAATTTCGTCAACTACCAAGCTAAAATAATATTTGGAATCGCTTGAGGTTGCCTCACAAATATGTACTGTTTTTGGAGGAATTAAATGTGACATTTTTATAATAATTTTAGACTGCTGTGGGGATCTGGGGTATTTAGATACGATGTTTTTAATATTTGTTTGTTTTCATTTTTCCTTCTACTTCAGAACTCTACTCACATTTGAGCTTCTGTGGCTCTGTCAACACAACATTTTTGGAAATTTCTTAGTCGGAAATTCCCGTGCCATTTCAGTTTCCTTTTCCTCGCGAAATTTCCGGAAGTTTTCCCGGGAATTGTCCGTACCATTTCCTCTCGAGTGTGACAGCCGCGAAAGACTGGATTCAAATGGTGGCGGTGTAAACATGGCGGCCATCAAGCATAATTTGCAGAGGGATCTTTTTAAACCGAGCGAGGAGCGACTTTACGCTGTCGTAAGTGTAACAAAGGCGGGAAAAAAGAAGAAAGCAAGCTTTCTCTGTGTAGCAGGTATGCACTCCGTTTAAACACGATCCGTCAATTCCTGGTACTGCTCCTCTTTCCGTGTTTACATCCGCAGTCTTTGTCATCAGGTCTCTCGAGCGAACGCAAGATCTGAAGAAGACATGAGAAACTAACCGTTGAAAGAATTGATAAAAAATATATGCGTGTTAGTTGTGAATGGAGTTAATTCTTCGTAGGAGCTATCTCTTACAAAACGAACGAAATAAGCTTATATATGTTGTAGTTAATTTTTATTTCCAGTTAAACTTAAGTTTCCCTTTGTTTTTGTACATATATTACTATACATTACAGTGTTATGTATGTACAGAAACAAAGGAAAACTAAAATTTAACTGGAAATAAAAATTAACTGCAACATGTACAAAGCTTATAACTTAAATGAACATACAGACAATCTCTCTGGCACAGTGGCATGGGTTAGGGTGAGCTCAAGTTATGCATGTTATTTGGGGAAGTCATAGAGCTGTGACAAGGTGTTGTATGACTTAATCGTATCTTAAGGTTTCCTGATTCAAAGTGCCCTATCCTTACATTACAGAACAAGAAATTTATAAATGAACTGCCAGGCCAACCAGATGAAACAAGCTAGTGTGGAATCCCATCCAGTGATTACTCTGTTGTGACCAATTAGTTGCAAGATCTTAAGCTAAGACCACAAAACCAGAGAGGAATGGTTTTCCATCCTTCAAAAAAACAACTTTGGCTACCCTGTTTTCTTGAAATACACCCTCGCAAAACCTCTTATAAGAATTTAAACAAATCAATTGGTATTCCTTCTCCATAAAGAAAAAAACAGATATTTGTACTGTTTTTTTTTTCTGATGTTTGTCTAGTGACTACAGTAAAGCCAGAGACAGTGTCTGTTTATCAAGTGAAAAAGACTGAGAAGGATACTTACAAGAAGAGAACTAACTGGAGGCTAAAAGATCTCAGACTCATTGATGGCAGAGATGAAACTAATGTAAGGACTTTTAAAAACATCTTGACTTCCAGCAATGATTCACAACAGGACCTATGTTTCATAATTTGTTATAATTTGACACATCATTGTTATAGAATATTTTCGGGGTATATTATATGCACAGTGAAACCTCTTTGATACAGATGTCAAAGTGCCAGAACTGAGTATCCATGGAGTATCCATGGAGGTGTCTGTATTATGGAGAAAGAGATAAAATCAACAATTATAATAAAATATTATTATTGATCTTGATCTAGAGTTATTCTAGTTTCTCTGAGACCAAATGAATGTCCATCTTGTTTTGACTTGTTCCTTCCAAAGTATTTTCACTACAGGTCTAACAATTTCTAAAAGATTTACAATCTAATTTGACAATATTCTCAATCTTACAATTATATAATATTTATAGTTCAAATAATGTGATCATCTGGGTGAGGGTAGTTCTCAAAAGAACTGTTGTTGGTGACTGATGTTTTGGCAACTTAAGCTGAATAAACCAATCAATTTGCAGGTAAAGGTCAATACTTTAAATTTGTATCTTTTTTTAAAGGAAAATCCAGAATTTCATCTTCATTTTGACAAGACGTACAAGTGGGTGGCAAGCAGTGTTCAAGACAAAAACAATTTCATAACTGCACTTATAAAGGTATTGGTTGATTCTCTCTTTACTCCTTAATTTGGTTTATTTGTAGTAGTAGCAATTCTTCAATTGAAACATTACAGGGAATTGATATACAATAGCATGCCCCAATGGTTTAGGGTCCTGAACTTGAAATCTGGAAGTCCCTGGTGCAAGTCCTCCGCTGTACAGCTCTATGAGCTTGTTCTCAGTAATCACAAGTTCAACACCTTGATCTTGTTGTGTAATTCAGTAAATAGCCAAATGGTCAGCTCCCACCAATTGCATTGGGATTCTTATTTTTTTTTATGTTCTATCTGCTATATTTGGTGATTTATTTACATCACAGTCCCCAATTTGCTCAGCAGTGCTATATATTTTTAGCACAGAAAAGTTATTTATTATTTTTATTATTTATCATTGCAATTTCATATAAAAACACTAATAAATTTATGCAGCATTGCCACTTCCAATGCTTGGAAGCCTGTTTGTCTAGTAATATACATGTACAGTGTAGATCTATTAAAATTCTTGCAAAATTATGGCACGCACTTTGGGATTAATGTGTACTAATATTTGACTGTTTTCCCTGTTAAGATGGTTGAGAGGCATGTAACACAGAGGAAGCCAGATTTAGTAAATGTTGGTGTGATTGAAGGTATAATTATATAGAAATGCACTGTAAGATGTGATTCAATCTTGCGATCTAGACTTACGTATAACCTCAACTACTTCTTGGTCCATAAATAGTGAAAAAAAGAAGTTAGCCAATACCTAGCCTCCTTCTCTTCATGCTCGGTAAATAAACCATTTGTCTAACAGCGAGGGAATTTATTTGGGAGGGAGGGTTTCTTTTTTGGCGGCATGATGATCTTATCAGAAAGAGGAGATTGTTTCCCTTTTAACAAAGTGTATACATTTAAATGCATAAAATATATAAAGCGAGACTTTTTCCTCTCATGGAAATGACAGTCGAGTTTACAAGTGTTGTGTAATGCTGAGTTGATGTAAGCAATGAATGTCTAAGGTTACAGTCAGTTTATGCACTCTGATAGTATGAGAGAAGTGATTAGAATTTCCTGCGGTGGGGGTTCTGTAATACCAAAAAAGGAAAGAAATTTCCAGAGTGATGGGGAGGGTGTCTAAGAAAAAATCCCCATTGCTGGGGAGGTATGGGTATTTTCTTGAACTACACAATAGCCTGAGTAACATAACAGTGAAAGGGTATGCAAAGAGGGCAATTATGAGGGATGGAGTACTCATTGGGTGCAGGGCACAACAATGAACCATAAATTGTGATTATAATCTGTCCAAGTTTAACTTGTAAAGTTTGTACATTCAGGTGTTATTCATAGTGGCGAGAGTATCAGAGTACAGCAGCATACAGATGAAGGAGCTGAAGGTATATTACTGTATTCATTCAAATGCCTACTAAAGTTGTATTTTTTTCGGTGAAATGACGCCGTCCTTGAGGATGACCAGCAAACATCTCCCTTTAGGGTCACTTTCTGCAACTTGAAGATCGAGAGGACATTCAATCCTCACATGGGACACCTGCTATGAGGATCTCTTTAGCAACAGTCTGCTTAAGAAACACTCTCTGCAGTGAGTCGGACAGTTTGTACATGTTGGGAGAAAGTAAGGCTCCTCCTATTATGGGACACCTCCGGTAAGGGAGGTGAGACACATGAGAGGACAACATCCATTATCAGACACCTACCAAAAGGCAAATTTCTTACTGGGAACTCCTGTTCCATTTAACTTAACAATTAACTCCAGAATTTCCCAAATTTTCAGCTGGTTTGCTTTTGGAAATTCAATATTTTCAGATTTGCTGGAACTTTCCAAGGAAATTTCTGCACAATTTGTCACTGTTTTGAAATTTTCTAAATTTGTGGTTGAATGGAAATTGCTTTAAGATCATTCCTTTTGAGGGTAACATTTCCTACACCTCCACAAAAAGACACAGTGCTCATCACATTATGGTAAATAAATAGTTTTTAAAAGTTCACTAAAATCTGTTCTAATTTACATTTGATTTACCTGTTCCTACACATAGGTGAAGACTACCAGGAGCTGACCCAGTGGGAGGAGAATGATCTGGAACACATGATATCACAGACAGAAAACGCTATCAGCAATATCGAAGCATTTACTGAGCAACTTTCCAAGGACTTATCAGTTTTGGATGGGGTAACGCATGAAATAAAAATACTGATATATATATGTTATTTACCGGCTGGGAGGTCTGTATCATGAAAAACTGTGACCGAGGTCTAGAAAATGCTGCCCGAGGCCGCAGGCCGAGGGCAGCATTTTCAAGACCGAGGTCACAGTTTTTCACGATACGGACCGACCCAAAGCCGGGCAAGATCGAAAATTTCCGCCCACTCCCGGAACCAATCAGATTGCAGGATTTAGAGAATTCCGCCCACTCACAAGCCAAGAAAAAAATAATGAACCATCTTAACTATTTAATTAGTGACCTGCAAAATGGTATTGTGACTATTTGAACATAGGGTGAACTATTTTGACAATTTTTCAAGTGGCTTGGGAGACTTCTTGTTCCAACTGGTTTGCCTGTGAATGGGTAGATGTTCTGATTAACCATACATTTATGCACAATCCTATTTTGAAGGTGCAAGATTTTCTTAATGTATTGTTTCTCTCTCTCTGAATATTAAAAGTACATGTACTTAACTTGTCTATCAATCCCCTAGGTACATATTTGATGTACTGACAAAAAAAAAACGTCTGAATTTATTCTGCAGGCCAATATACATTCCATCATGGATGCTGAACCTCAAGTAGAATCATTGATGCAGCTTTTAAACGATGCTTTAAACGAACTTGATAACTTGGATAAAAGGCTCACAGGCTATGACAATCTTCTTCGGGTAAGTTGAATAAGTGAATTAAAGTTTTTGAAACATACTGTAGTAAATATCATGCTATGTTGAAAGGGTTGTTATTGTGCAAGGCGTTTGTCTCTCAATAATCTTGCTGATGTTGTATTTTGTTATAAATAATAATAATAATAATAATAATAATGAATTTGTTGTGCGCAAATTCTATGCGTATATGTTCAAATGTGCATTACAATTAAAATACATAAAAAAAAAATGAATGTTACACGCTAAAAATCTAAAATTCTAGGAAATTACAATACTATTCAAATTTTAATAAAAACACTTTAGAAAACAAATATGTTTTTAAATAAATAATGAATATTAGTAGCCACTCGGCTATGTTCTATTGAAAATCTGTAAACCTGATGGGTTTTCTCATCATTAAACAATAGTAAGTCGGAGTGTTTTTGTCATATATTGCATTATAGAAGGTGTGAAAGCCAAAAAGAAAACAGATAAAAACCCACTTTGTACAGGTTAACAGTGTAACATACTACAGTGTAACAGAAATCCAAGTATTTTCCTTGGAAGACACTATGGGCTGTCAGTGTCTCTCTGCAGCTTGTGAACCCTACCATGTCACATGATCAATAATCCATAAGAATTGGAGAAAATTAAGTGGTCAACTATAATCACTGATAGGCGACAATCCGTTGAATGTGCCAGCCTAGAAACTGAAAATTATTCTTAATTTTAGGCTTACAAATACACAGAATTTTAGGTTTTGTGCTGTACTCATTTAGAGTACATGTATCTGCTAAAATAATTAGCCTACTTTGCCTCATTATTTTTGGGTCATAGTTCACTTTTTGTTCACAGGAAACACAGGCTTGTAGTCTAATTGTTCAATAGTATTAGTAATTTATTTATATTAGGAAGTGCGAGCTCAAATGGAACTGATGGAAGACAAGGATAAGCACATGGAAACAGAGAGCAAAAATCGTAAGAAGCTGCTGGAGGAGGTGGAAACCTTAGTGGTCAGTAGCTACATTGTGTATTCCTGTAGTTTGTTTGAGAGTGATTTAATAGCTAGTAAGCATCAGTTTGAGAGTAGCACACCAGTGACTTAATTGCGTCATGTGTTTATCAGCTAGGCACGCACAATTCAACCAGAAGTCCGGTATTTTCATACTCCCAATCAGAACCTTGCAGGGTCGTTCCATTGCCTACCACTCACTGGTCAAGAGGAACAAAGACTCCGAATATAAAGCTATTCCTTCACACCTTAGTTATTGCTGTTTGCCACTAACTGATTGTTACTTAATTGTAGCACTATTTAGATGTCCCTGAACGTAACCTTGTGGCTCTTAAAGAAGCTGACCTCTCTAAAGGAATGGGTCTGAAAGAGTGCACTCATGCCGCTTTTGCTGTATTGCATGCTTTGCAAGTTGAACTGAGTCCGGGTAAATGTTGCTTTTTATATATTTAAGTAAACATATTTCTATTACCTTTTCCGGTTTCCCATTAAACTCTCCAAACCTGAATGAATGGCGAAAGAATGAATAGCCAAACAACCAAAAGCAAATGAAAGCCCAGCCGGACAGAAAGACAGCTGAGAGTGCAGAAAACAACTGTGCTATAAAACGTTATTCGAAAATCAAAACATATAGAATGACTTTTCACTGCATTTCCCACCATTTTTGTGTTGGGTAGTTACGAAACAGTCGATTGAATTGTGAACGCATCACACATGTAACATCCTCAGAAGAACCGTGGGTACCATGTCTAAAAATAGCTTAACAGGGATTACCTTGGGTATAAGGAGCATGTGGGGGACTCACTCTCTTATCTTTATCTTCTCTTGCCATTTCCCATAAAAGCGATCACCTCACTGACACCCTCTTTTGTACTATATAGAAAAGTATGCAATCTGCCAATGTGAACTGAAGCATTAGAAGCTTGTTAAACGTAAAAAAGTTTTTAAAGTTATAATTGTTCACACTAGTTTTTACTGGATGAAAGTATAAGTGCTACATTGTTGACATTTTATTTTCAAGGTTTAACTGAAATGAGAGCTGTTAAGGAACAGAGAGAAAAGTTTTGGAAGTTGAGTAGTGGTTTTGCTCAGGATCTGAAATCTCATCTTATTAATATCTTTCAGCGTCATGTAAGTTCTATAGTTCCACTGTGTTTGCGTATATACATGTACTAAGCCATATTCAGTTCGTATTCTCGTTTTATTTGGAAGGGGGAAATAAAACAATGCTATATAGCTGTTTGACAACGGTTGTCCCACTGAAGCATACGCCACAATGTAGGCTCGATCACCAGCCGCTGTTCGGCAAAGGAGCCCGCGCTCAGGGATCCAGACCAGACACGAGAGAGCGGCGGAAATCTAGCCTAGCCACAATGCTGTATGATAATGTTAGTTTATCGTTACTCGATTTCGGATCACGATGTTTCATCACAAAGGAAAGGGAACCATGAGTACACGTGTTTATGATGTCAACTTCTATCACGCTGAAACAACTTGTAGCTTCAGTCAAGACACCTTAAACCTCCATTACCCATAATATCTTTCGACATTGTCGCGCACGCTTATAAGCTTTTCAAGGACAACCTTTCTCAAAAAATCTGTCTCTGTCGCTACGGATTTGAAAAGCCAGTCCATAAGGAGTGAATTGCCATGAATTTTGTTTTTGTCTCTACAGGGCAATGAATTGGAGACTGTGGTGCAGCACTCGAGTGAACTGTGTATACCAAAACATCTGTCCTGTCATAATGACCTCGCCCCATTCTCGGATCTTATGAAGTGGCTTAAAGAAGTTGACCAGACGGTCTTTCTCGAGCTTTGCCAGGTGCTTATACGTTGTAGCTACCTTCAAATTTACCCTCTGCGTAGCCGTCTAGATTTCCATCGTGTCGCTTCTGACGAGAGCACAACAAATCGCACTTGTACACAAACACAGAAAAATTCATGGGGGAGTGTAGGAGTTATCTCTTCTAGTGTTCAACTCCATATCAAGTTGAGATAAGAAGTTAAGTACGAGAAGAGAAATTCCATATCGGGCTACAAGTAACCATGTTGTACTATATTTATTATATAAACATACTGATGACGACGTTTTTAACGATTTTCCGAAGATTTCCAAATACTTTCCGAAGATTTCCGAAGATTCCCCAGAAGTTGTCCTATGGCCGGACAAACGTTTCTGAACTTTCCCGAAAATGTCCGAATATTACCGAAGATTTAGTTTAACATGGGGAAGACCGGAAAAGAGCTCTTACACATAGCTTTGTCAAAGTAAACTGGCACTTTCCATGCAAAGCCCTGAAGTGAAAATGGCGCGACAATGAACCTCGTAATTCCTGCATGATTCAAACATTTTGAAACACGGACACCTGGAATGTTCCACAAACTCAATACTTATGTTGCTGATTGTACATCACATTGTTAGGGCTACACTCAGTCTTTGAGCAGAGTATATGAGAGAGAGCTGAGGGATTTCTTTGAGGCCGCGAAACAGAGAACCTTGACCAAAGGAGTTCGCTGTAAGTGGTGCTTAAACATTTTAGACTGAGCGTTTTGTCATTGGCTGTAATTCAGTCGTGGCTAAATTTCCACACCCCTGAAAATATGACTTGGTAAGTTTTCTCAATACAGTTCTCTAAGGTCCTGTTCACACTAGGCTAGAGGAATTTAAAAACGGAGATTTCTTTCCGAAAACGCATCAGTACTTAACATGATTTTTGTGGAATTCCTTCAGCTTACAGTGCGTTCAAGATGACAGGCTCCTCATCTGCCGTCAACCGTGATGACCCGAGGGCGAGCCCTCGTCCCAGCCCCCGTATGAAGACCGGCTCATTAAGGAAAGGAAAGGGGGAGTCCGTTGAAAGAAAGGACAATGATTCTATTGGTTCAGACACAAGGTCACGATCAGGGTCTATGAGTTCAGTGGACTCTTCTGACCAGCTGCAGGAGGGCAGAGGGAAATTTGAAAAGGTTTTTTTCTCTTCTCTTTCGCTTCGTTCAACCGAAAAGAAAACATTTCTATTAGAAGTAACCGAGACAAATTATATAACAAATATGGGAGGAGTCACCAGCAGGTCGAGTTTATTTACAAGGATTTGAGACACGCTGAATACGGGTTACAGGCCAGACACTTTATAGATATTCGCTCAGTCTAATTCGTGTTTTGTTGGTCTAAATTTACGCTAGGTATGTTTCAGCAAGTGTCCGAAATTTTTGTCCGATACTTGTCCGAAATGAGATAAAAAGTGTTCGAAAATTATGCGTCTGAAGTAAAACATTTATAACATTTGTAAGTATTGTGGGCACAAACACGGACAACAGATTCGTAAACGTGTACATCTTTTTGTACATTTTGCTCCTATTTCTTCTTCAGGTTAGTGACTGTTATAATCTGTTCTCATCAGGTGTTCGAGATTTTGCTGTTGGAGTTAGAGCCAGTGTGCACAGCTGAGCAGGAATTTGTGCAAAATTTTTTCGACTTCACTGTAGACGAGCCTGAGGTGTGTGTTTGTGGGCATATTGTGGTTTGTGTTCAATTTGTATTCTTGAATTTTTGGATGTCATCTGTTCTTAACCTTCCCTAAAGAAGCTCAATCAGGGTTCCTTTTATTATTTTTGGCCACGTCCAAAAAATTAACTGGGAAAATAACATCCGAGCTCCAGATGGGATTTGAACCCACGACCCTCCGTGATCTAGCCGGACGCTCCAGCCACTGAGCTGCTGGAGACTAAGGTGAGCATCGCGCGGTCGCATAGCCAAATAATGACTTGACACATATGAATTCAGTAACTGCATCTCGCAGTCACATTGAGGCAACCAACAACTCTCCAAAGTGAGCATTATATGGAAGATCAAAATTTTTTTCCGAGTTTATGTCATTACTACATTTTATGTTACTTCCAGTAGTAAAAATAATTATCTTTAAAGTTAAGGAAACCTGAAATGATCAGTTTACTAAGATAGAAATACACAAAGAGATAATAATAAGCCATAAAGGATCCTGGATGTTTAAGGATGGAGAAGATTGACACGGATTACAAACGACGAACTTGAAAAATTTAGGCTAAACTTTTCACGATGCACAAGTTGTGACGTTGCTCCTATAAGGATGTGAGAATTGTTTGATAGGTGAAGCGCGTCCTCATGTCATTTTTGTGTGCAAGTTATTGTTAACTTCGTCTATCCTCATTTGATGTTTTTTTTCCTTTGTTTTAGCCCTCAGATACAACGAGCATCACCAACATGGATTCGTCTGATGGAGCCATGTCTAGCAAACCATCATTTCCGAAGCCTACAGACTGCACGTAAGCATAGCAACGAGTAACAGGGCATTTGCTTCCCCCCTAACTTCCCCCCCATTGGTTCAACTGATAATAAGAGATGCAATCTTAAATCCTTCAAGCGGTGTCATAGTAACCAAGGCTAGCCTTAGGGGTAAGGTTAATGTAATCGTTAATGTTAGAGGATATTCCGGTCACTTTATATACGCCTTGGACGTTTACTTCTTGCCTGTACACTACCAGTCACCGTGAAACAGTGATTCGTTCATGCCCGCTCCTCTTCCATGATGTGTAAATTCTACCTGAAGACATAGTAAGGATAAGTGTTATGGTAGGTTCAACTGTGCTCGCACACAAGGTAATTTGATAACACCTTAACCCTACACCTTTTGCAAGAGACATAGCCACATTGCTGTTTGTCGCATACCGATCGTAATGACATGGAATCAAAGTCTGAATAGACCATGGGTAGCAAGACATCGCTTTGATTGGTCAAAAGTTTGGATAAAAAGTGGCGAGAGAAACGTCATTTTAGCGTTTCACTACGGCTCTGCTACAAACATTTTACCCATAAGTTGATGGTCTTTGTTTTAAACTACGGTAACGATTTTTTGTTTTAGAGACGTAAAGGAAAGAACACCATTGAACGAGGAAGTCAGGTGATCAAGTTTGTTTTGTACTGTATAGAATGGCCCTCTATTTGTACGGGATCCGTAAAAAGAATTGTTCACCATTTCACGTCTCATGTTCATCTTTTCTTACGCCTGTCACATGCTGATAGTCTGTAAAGCATTCTACCAGAGGTTCTAGTAAGTTTCATACATTCGTCATCCGCACCGTCCAGCAAATAGCAATTAAGCAATTTAGCTGACCTGACTTCGGTTAGAATACCACTGAATTAGAGGAATGAAGTCAGTGTGAAGTCATCGTTGCATGCTATGTATGATATCACCTTAAACTGAAAAAGGCCTCAAATTAATTATTGATCATGGTACTTTCTAAACGCCAATCAAAACTGTTTGTTCTGCAAATTATTTCATTTATCCGCAACTGATGTGTCTCTTTCTTTCAGTCTTCAACTTGGGAATTCTTAGGTTTGAAATAAGAAACTTAACTTTCAACTAACTGTTACTCCTCCAGAAAAAGAAAACAGCGGATCACTAAAAACCGAGAAGATATGAAGTATGTTGAGTACATTAAACCACAGCATTGCCGCTTAGGCTAAAAGTAAATTGATATTTAAACATTAGCTATCAGCTATATTTGTAAGCATAAAATGGCACCGAACAATGTTAAATCGAATTTAGAATCTTTAAAACAGTTCATGTAGCCAATCTGTCGAAGTTTAAGTTGCAAAAGGATTAAATTTTGACTTAAGTCTTAAAATGCACGATAAAATAAAACGCTTAAAACTATGTCTAGTGTAATTTGCACGCATTAAAACTAGCACTGTTAAGCACGTTAGCGGCAATTCAATTAATAATTGAGAGCTAAATATTACAGCTCTTTCACAGTTTCAACTTTCGGATGATTCTTTCGATTAAAAGAGCCTGGCACCAAAGACCACGGAAGAGAAGTACAAAAAGTGTGCGCGCGTGGACTAGTGAGACCAAATGTCTTCACTCATCACACCTCGCGCGTCGCGCGTCCTGTCTTACCAGTATTCAGTCCCAGTCTCTTCGCGACAGAAAGGGAAAGCTTCGACTTCGAGCTCCTACGCACACCTTCTTCACATAATCTTCCTCGAAGATTTCATGACAAGCTCATAGAGCGTCTGCGTTGGAGGCTAACTTATCCAGCAAACGAAAAAAACGATTGATAAAACTGTGAAAGAGCTCTTTAAATGTGCTCCTCTCAGTGTGTCTGAAATTTCCACGTTGTTCCATATTTTCTTTCTAGGAAAGTTATGCAGGGATTGTTTAGTGTGTTGGAGACCGAGTTACATAGCTACATCCACTTTGCCGACAGACTTGATAACTTGTAAGTGCATTTGATTTACGTATAATTAAGAATATCACCTCAACAGAGTCCTAAAGAGGTCTTTTTGTATTCGATATATTGTTCGCATTTTGATTGGATTTAATGTCGATTCTTGGATGAAATATCTGAGCCTTTCTAGCCTTTACTGCCTCAGGGATTCTATAGCTCCTGGCAATGTCTACAACCATAAAAGGTAAAGTTGTTCTAGCGAGGAACGAAGAAATTCAGGAAAAATTTGTAGCAAGGAAAAATTACAATTTACCAGTTACAATAAGATGGTACAAGTACAACCAATGAGCATCATGATAGCGAAGACGCCCATGGCACAAGCGTAAGAACGTAGACATGCGCACGCATACTCTGTACAGTGAAACAAGATGGCGGACGCAGACTTACGAGGTTAATTATGCTACCAGCAGCACGTTTTCACTTAACACATGCATACAAAGAACAAGAATTACAAAAGCTTCTTTTCTTCTGCTTGTGCTTGGGCTGATGCTTGTGATGTAGTGAAAATTAGGATCAGTATATCAATGGTTAATGTTATGTTAACGGCTGTTTTTCGCTGTTCTGCAGTAACACCATGTACATGCTGGTGAAGATCGGTCATTTTGTGATTACAACTCAGCTCTCTGGCTCGCCTGTTTCGTTCCTCAGCCAACAGCTTGGAAACTGCCTCATTTCTGTGAAGAGGCTCTTTGACAAGTTTATAGTGAGTTGTTGATGTATAAAAGTGCCCCACACTGCCCTTCAACACTCCCACTCAATTCATTTGCGACCGCAGGCTACGAAATATTGTAGAAATCTTTTTTGCTTTGTAATAAAGCAGAAATTGTTTTCCAACAGTGTTATCAATCCTTGTACTCGTGTTTTTATGTTCTATTCAAAACTGTCAGGTGGCATTGGATTTTAAAGGTAGCTAAAGGTTACTGATGGGTTTGAAAATGTCGTGCAAACACTTTTCGTGTTATCTTTCCTGCAGTCGAACCTGAAGAAGCAAATTGAGGAGACGAAGATCCCAAAGACAAAGAAATGTGGAATTTTACCTTTCGTAACCAAGTTCGAGGTAAGCTGAAATGAGCAAGTCTTTAATTTTCGATTTTGTTATAACAAGTTACATCGTTACCCTCCTTTTAGGAATTTGCAGGCATTTCAGAAAGCGTCTTCAAGAACTCGGATCGTCGTAATGACCTTGACAAGGCGTATCATCATCTTATTCGAGTCCTGTTCGACAACATTGAGCGAATGGCTGATGAACACCAGAAGACACCGCGGGCAGTGATCATGATGGGTAAGTCTGCTGGGGACGGGACGGTGGGGTTTTCTTTTGTCTGCCGTGCCTTATGCTTGTATGTATAAGGCGTTCATTGTACCATCTCTCTGTATCTAGGAGTGAATTTAGCAGACACCTTCCTCTAACAACAGTAGTCGTTTCGGAAACCTTGAATGAGTATACCTCTTGCAAACAGATGAGATTCGCACTCCGATTAATTGCTCTACAAACAGATACTCGCCTTTCAATTTGAATGTAGGGTTTCACTGATCGGCGCATGTCTGTATTATTGATTCGCCTGTGCGCGCTTTTTGGCACAGGCCCAGTTTTTCATTATTTGTGAGCCAATCGTAAGCAGGTTTCCTTATTGCGCATGCAAATAGCCGTTAAATCATCAACTGTAGAATAAATCGTACTGTTCGAAACGAAATTCAACGGTCGACAGCGTCGGTAAAATCCACTGAAATAGTCTGAAAATTTTTGTCAACCGTCATTCTACCACGACTAACTATAGAATGTGAATACTGAACTACATCTGAGTGGGGTTTTTAAAGCGATAACATTGATAAGAAGCGAACAAAAGTATTTTTATTTAGAGACATGTGCCGAACCGTGAAACCCTCCCATTAAACCGCGTTAGAATTGTTTAAACGGCAACAGTAGGTGGTTTAACTAACACGAGTAGAAATCTACTAACTTTCTATCGCCATTGCCTTCTCTTAATGGCTACGCTGTTGGAGGCGCGGTGGTCTCAAGGTTAGTGCGCTCGTCTCCTGATCGAGTGGTCTGAGTTCGAGCCCTGGCCGGGGACATTGTGTTCCTGGACTAGACGCTTTTTTTTTCACAGTGCCTCTCTCCACCCAGGCTCTCTCCCCCCGGATAGGATGCTAGTCCATCGAACTAAGTTCGTCAATACCCATTTATACAATGGGTATTGACGAACTTAGTTCGATGGACTAGCATCCTATCCGGGGGGGGGGGTAAGCTATGGCCTGATGGGCCACTTGACTTGTATGCAGATGTTGGCTTTAACTTGCTTTTTCTACTTGCTTTTTCTAAGTGTACATGAGAAGGATTTAGATAAGATTTTAAACGTCTAGTAGATACTTGATTCGGGCTGCGCCGTCATCAATGATCTGGATCCTTTTGGACTCACCTGGACGTTCACAGTAGTCGAGCTACAGGCTAAACAAAGAATTATTGCAAAATCAACCAATTTTTCCCCTTCGACCAACTCGTCTCTTAACACCCGCTTGCATTAAAGGATATATCCTCTTACTAGAGGTCTCACAGTATATAGAGGCAAACTAAAGCCGAAGACTAATCTCATTTTTTTTTCTTCCCACAGAAAACTATCATCACTTGTTTAGTAAGTATTGAGTTGTAAAGTATAAAAACATGAAAGAGGCCAGCTGCGGGAAACTGGAAATTGGATGCGGCTTGGCTTGGTGGTTAGGGCACTTGGTTCAAAATCCTGAGGTCCCGGGTTCAAACCTTCTCCTTGCCACTAGATGGATTGATGGTCTCGAGTTCAACTCCTACATGTCTTGGAAATTAACAAGTTCTCAGTTCTATATAGGCTTTCAATTATAGAGGGGTTTTCAACTGCGTGTCGTAAAACTAAAACCAAACCAATTACTTACCAATTAGACTACCCTGCTATCCTAAACTATAGTAAAACAAAAACAAAAACCAAAGTAATTGTCTAGTCACTTTCGACACAGTTAAAACCGCTGTAGTGTCACCAATTGCCGCAGCAGTGCTAAATACCAGGACACTTAAATAAAGTGATTTTTTTTTCATTGGTATTATTTATATGTACATAAGGTAAATTTAAGCACATCAAATCACTAGAGCTAATTGGTTAGCGTCCTTTGCACAAGTTTGGTGAACCAATGGGCAAAAGCCAAACCTGTGACGTAGATACTAGTGTCATTCCGCACGCTTTTTTTGTGATTTCACTCAGGGGTTTTGACGCGACTGAAAATAGTTTGCTTGGAGAATGAGAAGAGGGAAGCAAAGAAGAAGTACAACGACAGCCAAAAGATGTACGTCAACGAAATGCTTGGAAGACCCATGGAGAAACTTAATGTAAGGATTTACAGACGGGCTACGATGTAGTTGAAATGTAGGATGCTATTGTTTCGTGTTCATTTGCAGGCTTTGCGGCGCTGTCCACACTGCGTCGAGGGAATTTGAAAACGGAGGTTTCACTCTGAAAACGTATTTCATAAATAATTTCCGTCCACATTACGCAGTCGTTATTTGGGCGTCACGCAACGCTTCTCCCCACTAAGTTAGTGGGGGTGAAGCGTTGCTTGACGACCTAAATAACGGCTGCGGAGGAGTCTACATTACGTAGAGGAATTTTAAAAAGCAACAATCAGCGGCCATTTTGGATTTGTGTTTGAGGAAAACTGGGTTAGAGAAATCACGTGATGATCGCGAAGTCATCCTTTTCGAAAAGCTTCGTTTTCAAAATTTTTCGTCCACACGAAAACGAAAAGCCGGCATTAAATTCCTTCGGCTTGAAGAGCGTTTTTCGAAAAGCTCCGTTTTCGTGACGGATTAGTGTGGACGGTACGCCTAACCGCAGAAATAAAGCTTCGTTTCAAATTCCTCTGGTGTAGTGCGGACATGGCCTAAGAGTATCATGGAATGACATCGTACGTCTGCGAGATGGTATTTTTTTCTTTATTAAAAAACGTTTTCAAGAAGAGCTAAAAACGCAAGAAGAGCCCAAATTGTGAAGTTTTGGTACGTTGCTTGTAGAAAATTGAGAAACGTATCCGTTAAATTATCTTTATAAAATTGTAATTAAAAGCTAAAAAGATTTTGTGAATTTAAAAGCATTGAAAACAAAAACTTTAACAAATACTTTCACGCAGAGCGAGTCTTGTTGCGTTTCGGCTTCAAAAGTCTGATAAAAAGCACTTCAAAAATCAGACAGTCAGGCTTGTGTGGTTCCATTATTACCTGTTTTATAAAATCCATTTTGAAAGTGATTTCATTTTGAAAGTGATTAGGTTATCCTTGCAATCTGATTGGCTCTCAGCGGTGCGATGTATTCAAAAATCGCACCTTTTTTGCTTTAAATCGCATCTTTTTCAACAAAACAACTAATCACATGATGCAATCACATCACGTTGAGATGACGTTGACATGTTTTCAAAATCAGATTTCAACACATTTCTCGTTTCGCATTTTGACAAACCGGCTACTGGTTCAATAAATAATGGTAATGACCAAAATCTTGTAGTTCTTGTATTTAGGCTATTAGATTGTGTGATTTTAAAATGGATGTAAAAAAATGGCAACTGAACTTCGTCTGAAACACGCTTATGATTTCAGACCATATTGCATTCCACTCAGTTTAATTACCATCAATTATTATTCTTGTGACCGCCTCGATTAGGTCTGGAACAAGTTTCGGGGACAAAACAATTGGTTAAGGTGTCCCAGATACGCCCTCCGCGATTGGACCGCTTTTAATGACTGTATTCTTGGCGTTGCAGATCTTTTTTGAAGGAGTCCAGGAGTGCATCGCAGCTGGAGTCAAGGAGGATGAAGTTGGATATCAGATAGCATTTAGCAAACAAGAACTGAGAAAGTGTATCAAGGAGTACCCAGCGAAAGAACTTAAAAAAGGATTGGAGCAGTTATACAAGAAAGTAGAAAAGCATTTGTGCGAGGAGGAAAACTTGCTTCAGGTACTATATGGAAGCTGCAAGAGTAATCCCTCGAGTTTTACACGCTTTTTTATGACAGTTCTATTTCCATTGGGGGTGGTAGATGGGGAGACATGCCTTTCCTAGACTCCCAATTTTGAAGGTCTCCCACAGATGGCACACAGTATGCCCTGAGCAAAGCACATCAGGTTATTTCATCGTTGACACATCGGTGTCTCATATCTCCTGGTCGATTTAGTTCATCACAGGGTTTTCTTCCCCCAGGAAGAGCCTGCTCCCTGCCTGGGTATGCATCGAACCCAGACCGAGCAAAATGACCATAAGGTCAGCGTGCCTACGACATCCTCGTTCTCAGGCCTTTTTTTTCCTTTTCTAAGGGAAAAGCCCTGGGAACTATGTTGGGTTTACTGGAGACGCGCAGTTTCGCTTTTTGATGCTAAGACTCTTTATTTATTTGTAAATGGTTTGAACCCAGGAGTATCAGTAGTTCGTATAGTGTGATCGTCCGGGTGAAGTCACCAACAACAGTTCTTCTCCGAACTACCTTCACCCGGACGATCACACTATACGACTCTTCATTTATTGTTAACCAGAGTAAAACATGCATGCTTTATCCTTTCAGGTTGTGTGGCATTCTATGCAGGAAGAATTCATTCAGCAGTACAAGCACTTTGAGGATCTTATTGACCGCTGTTACCCTGGCTCCAAGATCAATCTTGAAGTGACCATCAATGATATTCTGTCATACTTCTCTAGCATTGCTCAAAGTCACTGAACATGAAAATGGCCTAAGTGCGGCCTCGGTTAAATGTTTAGTTGTGTTTCTCAAGAGACCTGGGTAGAGTACATGAAGTTTTGGCGGGAACGGTGTTGCTTGCCAGCCCAGGGCTAAAAACTGATGTCCAAGTCAAGATTAGCGACTTATTTAGAAAATACGATTTGAAGGATCATTCCCGCTTGACCAGAGATAACGAGAAAAAATTGTTTATATTATGCTAAAAGTTTATATGGAGATATTAGCAACGAAATGGACAATAAAATTGTATAGACATGTTTAAATTGATATGCTAAAGTGTTGAACCTAACTATCCCAGGAACTAATTTGCTTTTGTGTTTGTAAAAGTAAATCGATGGTCTTGTGAGTGCCAGATGGGTTACCGACGCCAAATTGATCAATTTTCTTGTTTGTTTACCTAATCACTAAATATCCCAATAGCCCAATCGTTCCGTCCTTATGAAGGGTAAAAAGATTGCGTGACCAGCCTGAAGAACAGTTTTGAATGGCGTTACATTAATGCACAAGTATGTTAATATATTTCAGCTTTTTATTTACGATTTTCGGTTTTATAGTTTTAACAACAGGTAGTCTTGTCGATGCTTATGCATCCAGAGTGAAGACGAATATAAATATATGTACTTTACTTACGTTAAGAATGATGAAATAAACAAATGATATAACTACTTTAATTAATTCCCAGATTTATTGAGAATGGGCCCCAATTGTTTTAAGCCGCAAAACTCGGGAATCGTTTGGCGAGTTTTTTGAAAATTATCTGAGAGCTGAACATTTTCATTTGAATGTAATGAGTTGTTGTTGGACACCGACAATTTGATTTTTGTATTTCGCTGCGCTCACTCGTTCGATATCAATGTGAACATGTACACTCGAAGATAAATTCCATATCTCCGCGCGCCCATGTATTATTCTCTATGTATATGTCACAGATTCTTCACTTATTCTCAGACCTCACAGCTTCTTCGCGCATTCTCAGACCTTGAATATCTGTGTTATGATTTATAATTTGCTCTCTGTAGACCACAAAAAACGACATCTTCTTAAAATAAAGAGCATTTAAAAGATCGCGTTCACACCAATATGTTAAACATGTTTAATAAATGTGGTTTAACTAAACAAGTTTAAAAATTACTTAGTTAGTCGTACCGTGCACATTCCACAACTTAAAATTTTCTTGAAATTAAAAGCCTGTTGAATAAAATATCTTAGCAAGGTGGTATAAAATTTGTTCAAATTCTGACTACAAAGCGTAATCGACAAATTGTAAAACCCGATTTACTCAAACTAGTTTAGTTGCTACGTGTGAATGGGATATAAGATTTCAAGTTTTTCCTCAACCTTTTTGTTTTGGAAATTAAACCTCCTGCGGGAGTTCGAAATGGCTGAAAGGAAAATGGCTGAAAAGCAAATCCAAAGGAAGTGGTTTTCAGTTCAAATTAGCGGAGATTGCGATTGCGAGTTCTAATTAGAGGGTCCAACTGGATATTTAAAACTAATTGAGCTCCACCGAAAATACCGTTCTTTTATTGGCTAATATTCTCGAATCACTAATTATATATTCTGTTGTGTGTAGATTGGAGCCACTGGGCTCTGACATCAACCGCTGCAAAGAAGAGATTGACACGTGTGAGTGGATGAAACTAACAACTCTCCTTACCCACCCAGAAGTAGGTCCATTGACGAAGCTGGTAGGAAGGCTGGCTGCCCACGGACTGAAGAACGGATTTGAGAATGTTGATATGGTGCAAAACACAATGAGATCTTGGCCATGGATAAATCCTGAACAGACGGTGTCTCTTTATCACAGATATCTGCCCAACTGACAAAACATTCAATTTCATTTATTTTAAGTAAGAATGATGCTATAAGCATCCTAATAACTAACTTAGATATTATTTTGAAGAGAATCCAAATGACGTTTGGAAATAGAAAGTTCAATGAAATAAAATTTATTTTACTTCTTATACACCTGTTCTATTTTTGCCATCAGCTACTGATATTTGAAAAGCACTCATCTCCAACTTGATTCGTCCTACAGTCTGCGTGCGCTAACGCTAGCGTAATTTTACAAAATCAGACTCGCTTCCATGCTGATAGATCACGTGACCCTTCTTAAGCCATCAGACTTTCTATTGCCTTCCATCTTTTCTAGGCTTAGTTGTATGTGTCACATTTAAGAATAAGAAGACATATGGAGGTTTTTCTATCGAGTTATAGAAACACAAGTGGAAGTTGTGAGAACGAGAAATGTCGTGTGAATACGAGCCACAAAAAATAAAAGTAAAAAAAAGGACTAGGCTAGCGAAATAATGATTTTTTTTTTTCAAGTTCATGTTGGGAGTTTATTAGAATGTTGTGTCAGCCCTCCACCAGAGTAGCTGCGTCCTTCGTTCACAGCAGGAACAACAAAACGTGCGGAGTCATACTCGGAATCTACCAGCTGAACTCTTCAGTAAAAAAAAAAAAAACAGGAATGAAGAAAATTTGTGTTAGGGTTTGTCTTCTCTGTCGTGTTCTTGATTTTGATGGTGCTTTGCCAGGTGTGATTTTGACACACTAGGAGATCTTTGAAGTAAAAAAACCCAGCGAATTGCCATCAGAACTGCTCTCTTTTCCATACGTAATATCATCTTGGTGCTGTGCAAGCTAAAAGCTAAAATACTCTAATAATGTGCAATCACTGTAAGCAGCGTAGATCATGTTTACAACATGTCTACTCGAAGGGCAAATAGCTCTCTTAAGGTTGCGCTCGGCATAGACAACAGGGAACCTTTTATAAGCTAGGAAGGGTCACTAAACCTAGGTTTTCAGTTGTCATGTAAACACCACTGTTATATTGCCCTCATTAGTTATTAGTATCGTTGAACGATGCTAGTAACTCATAAGGGCGGGATATCCAGTTCGTGCGCGCACGTATAAGATGCAGTTCTCTCTTCATGAAGTTATATGCTTCTTCTGTTGCATAACAGGCCCCCGGGGGGGGGGGGTACTCCCAGAAAAATTGGGTAGGGGTGTGCGGCCCGCTTCCCAAAACCCTTACCCTATTTATGACCAAGACTTAGACTTAGACTTAAAAAATACAATATAAATAAATTAAAATATAACACAATTAAGGCATACGTTCCAATTTCTTTTTAAAAAGTAAAAAAGATTCAGTTTCCCGTATTTCAGTACTTAGAAGGTTAA
>Ga0126337_10000303_pt1 | contig 22988 bp, 8 predicted proteins | sample DipCmetagenome_FD_92527 | JGI IMG/M metagenome (GOLD analysis project Ga0126337, IMG submission 92527) | Coral microbial communities from La Bocana,Puerto Morelos, Mexico - Diploria C A metagenome | ecosystem: Host-associated > Invertebrates > Cnidaria > Coral | place: La Bocana,Puerto Morelos...
AAAGATTATCATTGGAAGAGGCCCATGTATGGGGGATGGGTTCTCTTACCTCATGGTCTCTTGTCGATACTTATGTTTAGCTGAGAATATGTAAACACGGTTGTGACTTCAGATTCGCGCGTATTTTTGACAATTATTTTGTAAGAGCAATAGAGCATGTTTTCCGTGTTTACATCGCCTCATCTAAACAATCAGAGTGCTGGAAGAATTCTCGAAAGTTATTCTCGACTACGTCTCGGGTTTGCATAACTCTCTCGAATTTTTCCAACCATCCTTATGTTTAGATGAGGCTATGCAAACACGGAAAATGTGCTCTATTGTTTAAAACTAAACATTAGAAAGAAAATGGCATTGAAACAGGTAATGAGTGTTCTTCTAGAATGTTCGACAGCAGAGTGATCGGAAGCCTTCGTATGATCCTTAATCAGTGACTATACAGTGACTAAAATATATTTTTCCAAAAGCCTTTGTAAAGTTTGAAACGTTTCCTGATATTTTATAAATGATATTTTCCAAAGTGAAGAGTTTCTCAGTCAGGTGGCACTGGAGCTTTGCTAGCTTCGAAAAACAGTTTAGTAAGTTAGAATAATGTGTTCTTTTGTTTTATTTGTTTGGATGATTCGATTTTAGTCAAGTAACTGCAACCTCTTGGAAGTGACTATTATACTGAATCGAATCAGAATTTACTTATAATCAACACGGTCAGCAAACGTTGCAGAGTCAAAATTCAGAATTGAAATAAAAATATCGTTGTTCGCAATGTGCCGCTATACACTAGTTAGCTGGTTTTGATTTTGCTTCAGAGTTGTTCGACACCGATTGATTACATAACCCGCTCAGCTTTGTATATTATCCTCTATCATGTCCAATCTTGTCAAATCGCGACAATCATTTACTCATGGTTTTTACTTAGTAACAAGCTCTATCAACGAGACACTTCCAATTAACTCAATTGACTGAGTTATTAGTACAAAAGTGGGCATCTCATTGAGGCTCGTGACAGCTAAGAAAATCGTTAATTAACAAAGTTCAAATCAAGCTTTATAATTATGATCAATGTGACAATTAGCGTTATAATTTGCGATGTCATAATCAGATCGATGTCACCGGCTGTGGTCAGCCTCTGCCTATTGTTACACTCTTTTGTTTATTCTTAAAGCGGAAATAATTCATTTTCTAGGGCGCGCTTATACTTTTACGCAATTTACATACCTTTCTGGCCAAGTAATCAGTGTTTTTGATGCGCTACTTTTTTATATATGCACGAGACAAGGCTTTCGTAATTCCAATACTCGGTGATTTCTAAAACAGATTTCAGTGTTTACGACTGGCTTAATCATATGAAAGTGAAAATTCAACATAAGTAACTCACAATAATAAGACGCAGAGGACGACTCGTTTGAGATTTCAGCTATACTCAGTGTAACCAACGACATTCAAGACCTGTTTATGGAACCTTGGTTGGTCAATCACCAACTTAAATAACAGCGTGTCTTCTAAAACAAAAAAAAAAACCTCAATAAGTAAGAAACAGGTACAACACTGAATCCAAAACTGATCATAAATCTTTACCCATTTTAAAGTAATTTATAAATACCTATTACGTTAGACATAAAAAACAATAACAAACTATAGGTTTATGTCCGAACTTAGTTCACAACGAATTCGCTCACACTGGCGAATGCGTTCTGTCTATTCGACACATCAACGAAAAAAATAATTCGCCAATTATTTATCTCTGTTGAAACTTAGTCAGAAATGAAATCTGGCAAAAGTAGTTCAAAGTTAAATGTAGTTATGTTTCGTTTAAGTAAATTGCATCTGCTTTTTTTCAATGCTTCTTAATAGGCAACCTGCAGCGCCTCGATACCACTCAAGGAGAGAGCGATAACAAATTAGGATGAAAGCATCAGTCTAACCATAGCAGGTTAGACTGCGACATCCTCCTGTAGCGATTCCAGCGGTAAATGGAAACTGAACCACGGTTGGTAAGTGCAAACTATCTAAATCTGATATCAAGTCAGATCAAGTTGATTCAAAGATATCTCACTCGGGAATATTAGATAAACCAATGGCTATGTCGATTGATGTTAGATCTAAAGATTTCCGGAGAATGCATCATTCACAATATCGCCAGTACAATAAGGAAAACGGAATCAACACACGTTTAAAAACAATCTTATCCTTATCTTATCTCAAAATAATGTAATTGAAGGTGATAAGCTCGCAATTTTCTCTGCATTCCCATTCATACGTGGCTTAAACCTATTAATATAGGCATGAAAGCTGTTTGAAGTTCATGCTTTCTTTCCAGATGTTTGTTCTTTGGCAAACAAGTGTCGTGATCCATTTGGTGATCGCTGTGTAAACTAACGGTAATACATTCTATCCCTATTGTTCTCGTAATAGTCAATTTCGCTTTTCTTTTTCCCATGTTAAGCCACCCGTTGAGATCTTAGTACTCTCAGGAAAGAGACACGCACGCTGGTAATGAAGTACAGAATATAATCCAAGGCGAAATTGGTCATTGTCTCTATTTTGCCAAGTTTTCAGACAAACGAGATAATTTAGCTCTTTTAAGGAAATGGGATAACTGTACCCTTGTAATTAAGAGGCATGTCCATGTGGTTAACTTCACAACTAAGTTTGTTTTCTGAATTCTTTTATTTTCTTTACCCTCAACCACGCTACCTTTGTAATTTGCATAATTATTATCCTCGCTATGAATAGCTGCACATCGGTTTTAGAAATATCATAAGAAAATAACGTTATTTTGCCAAATCAAATTTATTGAAAGGTCCGGTTCAACACGCACAACATAACAGGCATTTGGAGTGGCTCAAGGCTATCAGCGCTGTTAATTCAATATTCTTTTTAAAAAGTAATTTATCGTGCAGAACAATTGTAAATTTACTAATTTCAATAGTGACATTAGCTGAAACTAATTTCAAAGCAGTGGAAGTAACTTTGGCCGCTTAAGTTAGTTTATTATCCTATTATAAGGCTTTTCGTTCATCTCTTATCTCACGTTTGTTTCAGTGAACTGTTCTTAGTTAAGGTTAAAATAATTTAATTAGGTTGAAGTGACTGGAACGTAAAAACGTGACCGATAAATGATGTTGGTTTACTTTCGTTCTAGGAATCATTCTCTCGCAATGAATGGTTCTGTTACGCGTTACTCACGCACAGCAGTTTTATGAAGTTCAGGCTTTTATATTTGCAGATGTTGTTTGTTTCGAAGGCAGTGTCGCGTGATCCATTTGGCTATCACTGCGTAAACTAAGAGTAAATACATCATTTTCCTATTGTTTTCGTAATAGTCAATTTTGCTTTTATTTTTCCAATGTTAAGCCACCCGTTGTGAACATGCTATATTCAAGAGAAAGACACGCTCTGGTTGTAATAGGTGGTTCTAACGAGAAATTGGTCTTTAGTTTTTCGTGTACCTAGTAAGGTTTATCGTTGTGCACGATACTCTGCTAACTGAGCAGCCTGAACTATGCGACGTTAACTTGTTTGCTAAAGCATTATGTTTGTTTCTTAGCTGTTTTCTTTTTTAAAGCCCATTATTCATTCTACTGGCTCAATTTACATAATTAGGACAGTCAGTGCTAGTTTAAATAGCTGCACACTTTTAGTCTGTAACGAGGTAAATCATCTGTCCAAGAACATAACTTTATGCGAATTATTTTCAAATAGCACTCCTCAGTTTTCTGTATTTTAAAAGATCCTAAAGTACAACCCACATGCAGTAGGTAATAACGCTTTAACACATTGTCAAGACTTGTCGACTTCATCATAAACGGTACAGCAATTGTGAAGTTACTAATGTCATCAGTTAAAATAAGTTATCTTTCAGTAGATAAAACGCTTATCGAACGCAGTTATCTTAGGGCATTGTTTTCTTATGGTGTTTTTATTTGTTCTTTTTCTGATTCTTACTGACGACATACACCAAAGTAAGATAAATATGTGTACTTTTTTGTTCAGGTCAAACAAGACAGTGAAGATATGATAGTTTATTTTACGTCTATAAATTGTGATCGCATTATGAAGTTTTTCCAGTTCTCTCTCTGAAAAAAAGTTGAAAAGTACACAGCAAGATTGAATATTGTCTCTAACTTCAAAATCTTGAATCGGTTACGTACTTATTGCTTCCGTCTTGGTATCGTTAATGCTATGCTTCCTTTTCGCTTCAATTTCTCTCGCATTTAAAATAGGATATCTACAATTATTTGAATTTTGATTGAGAGATAGACAGGAAACAAATTCTTGTTATTTTATATTTTGAATAAATGAAAATGAAAACAATAGTAGATGTAGATGTGAATCTTTGACGTTAAAAGAAATAGAAAGTCTTGTCTTAGGTCAAATAGAAGCAAAAAATGAGTTGAAACAACACTGTATTTGCTTGAAAATTCTCATTAAACCGGCCTTCGTCCGCGCAAAAAGTTTATAAACGTTAATTCTATTTTTATTAAGTTTGAAGCCTAGCATCAATAAAAATGTTACTGATTTTCTTTTGTGTAAGGTGATAAAATCACACATGGGTGAAATCTCAGGGGAGCTACTCCACAAATCCGAGCTATTGTTTGAACGGATGAAGCAAGCGCTTATGAGTTCTCGGCTCTCAGCCAGACGATACTGCATAGACAACGGAGAGCTTAGAAATTCAGTCATTCAGTCAGGTCTGTTAATTCCACTTTGGATCTCTTAGATTCAGCTACTGAGTTTCTTGATACCATATTTACCGTCTTGCTTTTGAGATTTTAAAACATGCAGCACGCTCGCTGGTTAGGAGTTTCGCTCTCTCCTCTAACATTTCTTCAGTTCAAACAGCTTGACAGAGCCAAGACTTCAAATTAAACGAATAATAGCAAACGCAAATGCTGTGCTGTATGCCAATTGTTTCGGCGGTGTTAAGAATCGATGCAGCACATGTGTTGAGCGACTCGTTAACATAGCGGTTTGTATTTGTGTTAAATAATTTAAGAACGTTCCTCGTTGGAAGGAAACAAGCCGCCTTTCTTCGAAGTAATTGACCGTCGCTAATTGTCGGACAGTTCAAACGAAAAGAAAGGTGCTGTAGTCTATGGGTTTCAGTTACGTTGAGTGGCTTAAAGAGTCTTTCTCTGGTGTTAGACGACAAGAAGGTTAATTTCCTGCTCCTTTGAAATAAAAGGGGATAAATCATGTGCTACCCGGCTTTGTAAGTTTGATAGTGACATTGATTTCGAGGATTGTTCTTTCTTGCAAACTGCACATACGCTAAAAGGTGAACACTGAATATAAGAAAAAAAGAAAAACAAAAGCGAAGAAGAATACGGTGTGAATACAAAGACAGAGGTCTCGAGTTGAGCAAAAGTCAGTTGAGTCGAGTTTTATTGCTTGGATTCAAAATATTGTTGTAATTCTTGCAACTAAGCAAATGTTATCCTGTAGGTAACCGTCCGCTCGAAAAATTATTAAAAGAACCTTAGCCAGTCAAATTAAATATCTGAAAAGGATTTCATGTAAAATCTTAATTTCAGCCACCCTTCAATCGACAAGATTTGTAAAGGGATTTTCCAAAACTAGTGAAGTGCGCCTCAGTATCTATGTTGAATTTCCTCCGAATCAATTTCCTTGGTGATATACAAGAGATAAAAAGAGCTGTTGGAACTTGAATGGTTTTGCAGGAAGCTTCGCTTAGAGGAATAACACGGTGAAATCAGTAGAATTTTTCAACCTGGAGAAAAGTCAGTTTTAACTGAGCAGGTTGTTACTTTCTTATAAGGTACGCGGATGCAGTCGAAGGCGCTTTTGTCAGTGCAGTTTACTTCCTAGATATCAAAGATAAGAATTTTTAATTTTTCTCTGAGATTACGCTCGCCGTAGAGATACATAATCTCCTCTCTCTTTTCTTTAACTTTTTCCGAAGAAAGTGAACCCAACAACATTGTTCGTACCGTTTAGATCGTGCCTTTTCCTTGGCGCATGCGCTAAACGACTCAAAAAAATTTGTTCGTAAACATTCGCAATGATGAACTTCACGCCAAGCCGTTTTGTAGAATTGTTTGGTTTTACTTCGATGGCGTAACAACTTACGTTCATAAATATTGACCATGTTTTGTATGCAGAAAATAGTGTTGTCACGTCTTATCGCTCGCCTGCTGCGAAAATGAATAGGAAAGCGTCGAACAACTAATATGATTCAAGAAAATTACTGTGTACACTGGGCAAGTTATTTGATGTTAGACCTGATTTAAAACTTTCATAGATAAACGGAAAAGACGGTATTATTAACAGATAAGCGTTCTCTATTCTTTTCTTTACGGAGGCAACAAGATGACTATCAATATAAAAAAAAACCTGGCGAGCTATTTCATCCAAAGTCAGTGCCACTGTTACTAAGGCTTTGACGAAATAAAAAACAATAAATAGTAAAAAGGACTTCATATAACGGATTATAATTCGCCCGCTTGACCCCCCTCCTTCGCAAAATGGCGTTTAATTTTCATTTCGGAAGTTTATCACTATAGTTAAATTAAAAGCAAAATCGTAGAAATTGAATTACACCCGTGAAGAAGCTTTAACTGTTATCAAGGTTTTGGCGATGCAGTTTTGCAAAATTTGAAACTGGCGAGTAGTGAAGAAAGCTTCTTTAGCGGATCCTAAAAGTCGTTTCAAACTTTAATTGTTCTAGAAAATACATTGTACATTATGTTGTTCAAACATAACTTTGTCGTCTACTATACGCTGCTAACCGATTTACATTCGTTATCACTAACTCAAACGCGAGAATTAAAAATTAAAATAACGTTTCCACAGATAAACAATCAAAATTTTGTGGTCTCTGCGGGACAGCATAAATTTTTAATACAAATGAGCCGCGTATGACCCAAAATTTATTTCGAAATTACGGGGAAAAAAGTTATCGGCTGGTAAAAGCTGGTTATAACTCGTGTAACAAGAGAAGCAAACGACGCCTCGACAGAAAATTGATTTAGGAAATAAACCACACCCGACAGCATCACATTTAGAAAAAAACTTGTTTTAGCCTTTTATCGAATGTTTTAGTATAAAATAATGAGCAAATGGAAGGCGCCTACATGGACAGTGATTCTGATCAAGGTACGGATATTCAAAAATAGTTTTGTTTTGACAAAGCTCGCTACTTGCTTGAGTGCGAGTTGTTAATGAAACTGGATGGCCGACACAGCTAAGTAAATGATATAATCTTCGACCTTAATGTTGCGAGGGTGATCTATGATCAGTTTGGCGATCAAAATGGGCCTTTTTCCCTCTTTTTGTTCCGGCGAAAAAGAGTACGAGACATCTGTCTAGTGAGTTTCCTTACGTGCGTGCCGTTTAGCGTGCTAAGTACGTTTTGATTTAAGATTTAAAACGTTTCTTTTAAGTTTCCAAAATACTTCCGATGTACATAAATTTCCTATCTTGTCGAAGATGATAGTATCACTGGCACGTAGCACGCGGTCGTTTTATAGATACAGTTGCCTTTTCAGACAGCTTGGATGTTCGGGTTAAACTCGCGATTACAAGAATTGCCATTTAGTTTGTGGAACAAGAGAGAAATAAAGATGAAGATTGATCATTTGAATTTGTTTTTATAAGGAGTGTTTACTTTATAAGGAACTGACTGACTGGGATTCACTCCGTGAGATAACTGCGAAAACTACTTAGTTGTTTCACCAGAGGCAGGGTTTTATTCAACCATTACACACTATCTGTCTTTACAAAGAACTGAGGTGTTCTTCAGTCACTTGTCCATCATGGGGTATAAACGAAATCGTTTTGCCTTGGCAAGTTGGTCGCTTCTCGACGGCTAATATACTAGTTGTAATTTCGCTTATTTTTGAAGCTTCCTTGTGCATTGATTACCCGGCTCCCTGAGGGCACATATCTTTCACTAAGCACCGCAAAGTGACCCTTGGCAATTAAGAATGTATTTAAATTTACTTTGCACCACGAACCATAATAAGCAATCACTGATTACCACAAACCTAAACAAAGGAAAAATAAAAATTGCTGATAACCGTTAAGATAGGAAACGAGAACCGCTGGAGCTGGCGGCTAATGAACAAGATCTTTGTAATTTACATTCCTGGCTGAGAATCGCCCACTGAGCTCCCTTCATGCTACTCGGTTTACACAAAAACAGCCAGGCCGATCACTTAATGGTTTGCTGAGAAACAGAAAGCAAGTTGAATCTCCGGTGTCTTACACATTGCATATGAACATTTTGTAGTGTATACTCTCCGCATGTTGTCCTCCTAGGGAACCACACACAAGCCCCTGAAATGGGCAGACCTCAAACAAAACACTCATCGCATCTCCGGGGCTACGCTCTTGCTTGTGCCTCTTAGATAGCAAATAAATCAGAGCAGGGTCGGCTTCCATGGCTCGGCCTAAACCCTTTTGCTTAAGTTTCTATAGAAGGCACCTGGTGATTGGAACTTTTCCCTAACCAGTGGCCTACATGGAGGGGCGAGAAACTTCACATGGGATAAGCTCTTTGAAGGCAATTTAATACTTTAATAATTGATCATATATTGTTCGCGGACGATTTGTTTGCTATTAAGTCTATTTTTGCAGCACGTGTATTCCGAAACAAAGTGTTGGTGGCCTATCTGGCGCGTGCCTGCCTGAAAAGACTTAATAAACTTATCTCGCTTTCTTCATTGTGGAGCTCGGCGAGTGAACTGCTTAATTTGCAACCGGGGCTGCTTAGTTGAAAGGCGTATAACTCCTCACTCATTAAACTTTCAAACGACAACAAATCTCGGTGAATTACACATTAGTTGAGCTAGAGTGTTCACTTGTATAAATTTTCTCCTTCCTTAGTTTACCCCAAAGATTTTAATTTGCTATTCTGGGGATTAGCTGCAAATTGGGTGTTTTCCGGTGATTATAGTATTAAAGTAAAAATTAAAAAATGAAATCCCCCGCTCTTGGTGTTTGAGGCATTCAAACGGAAAGGAAATAAGGCATGTTTTTGGTTACGTGTTGCTCTTAGACTACTAATATCTATTATCTAACTATGAACTGCCGAGTGAGTAATTTCCTTCAGCCAAGTTTCTATACAACACTGTCACAATAACCCTTTTTTACCGGGGAATTAAAATTAACCTCGGCGTCAATTGGCGCACTGAGCCAACGAAAGCGCTTTCTTTGGCTTGAGTAAACATTGGACCAAGCACGAAACAAAACTTCAAAAAACTGGCCACCATTTATTGATCTTCAGAATAAAGTCTGGCTGTTTTCACCCCTTAAGTTATTTTCTGTCTCATTTACTTTAATTTATTATTAATGAGGCTCGGGTATTTACTCTCAGTAATGAAAAAAACGAAAGTTATACCATTTAAGAGATAGTTTAAATAAAAGAGTAGTTATTGTAAAGGGTGAAATGTACCTTATTTTTAGTTTAAGAAGTCCATTACCAAAGCTAGCGCTATGATTGTACGAAAAATAATGAGTTTTCAGAAGTAATGAACCTTCTCCTATTCTGATGCAAATTTAATTTCCTTCACCTCTATTTAAGTGTCGAAAAATTTCCGCACCATTTTATCCACTTTTTAAAACCAAGTACAATGATAAAATGTTTTCTTTAATTCAATTTGCGATATCATTTGAAAGGAATCGAGAACCTTCTTACAAGTTTCTAAACAAAGTGAAAAAAGCAAAAGTAATTTCCGCGTTCAAAAGAAAACGGTCCACACCCTGGCGCAGTAAAACGGAGACTAAACGGTTTGCATATTAAGCGAGCGCTCCGGTGTTCCACCGTCAGTTTGTTTTCTTTAGCTTCATCTCAGTGTGCAGCAATCTAGCTGATCATGTCCAGATTAAAACACGACCTTCTAATTATAAAAGAAAGGTTGCGAGTTCGAGCAAATATGTTTAAGCACCTTTGTTCCTGACACGCGCCTGCCACGCGCCTATCAGCAGGTGCCGAGGGAATGCCCCGCCTATGCAAAAAAAAAAACCAAGATTTGATCCTAGATTTGTTCGTTTCCTACTCTGTGGATCAGACACGGACCTGTTGTGTATTTTACTTTTGAGATTAAGAAACTTTGAGTGCACGCACGAGGTTATATTTCGCAGAGCACATCAACAGTTAACTAGATAACAGACTAATGCGAAACCAAATTCGAAACCTGAAAAATAACACATATTTGTTTTTTATTACCATTTACTGCATGCTCTCTTAATAAAGAGTTGGTGGTCTTAATAAGGCTCGTTCCTATTGGAAAATGTTAGAATACTACTAATTAAATAAAACTATTTAATCACTGGTGATTGATTTGGGCGCTAACTTCTTTGTGTTCATTAATTCGTAATTGGGACCGAGCGTGTTTACATCTTTCTATTTCTGCAATGTTAATTCGAAGGATCTTTATCTAAAGGAGTAAATTTAGGAAAATCTGCCTTCGGGTCGCGGCATGAGCTAAATCAATGAAAAAAGGATAATGTTCCTGAAAGCGACACGCATGAAACAATTGATTTTTACAGCAGAACCGTTTTACAATTCCTCAGCATTAATATATCAGAACAGTAGGTTGGGTGTTTAAAGTTGAGCATTGAGGAGAAATTGCGTTTGGAGAAGTTGCGTGGTTTGAGTGACCGTAAACCTCGAGCGAAACTAGGCAACAAATCAAGTCAAATTTGATACACGCGCAAACTATGCACCTGTGTCATTGATTTATTATTTGAAACTAAATTTCCTTCTTCTTCCATCGCTAGATTTGACCATCCGGATGTCGGTTAAAGGAAAAAAAAAATGTAGATTTAATCTCTGCTAATTCTGCACTTTGCTACAAATCTCGTTGTCGCGGCGCCTATTAATCGAAATAGCTCGTTCCTATTTCCTCGTACGACAAAACGTTTTCCTTCAATTCTGAGTCTGAAAAAAATACATTAAGCCTCATAGGAAATGCAAGGTTTCGTTTATTTTTTTTTTCTTTCGCGAAACCCTGTTGATCAGTTACTAAAGTCTCCGTAAGGGGTAACATCAGGCGCATGCTTGATAGCTACCTAAGGCAGGTGCTGCTAGCACTGGCAGCTCATTATAAGCGAGTAGCACAGCGCTCAATGAGGTGTGAAGGGCATGATGAAAAATATTTGATTTATTACAAAGACTTATTTAGTTTTGCTTAGCCATTGTTCACGTCTTGATCATTGTCAACGGCAAACATAGGCCAGCATATAAAGCGCTGACGTTTTATTAAAATCTCATAAACCAAAAGTAAGTGAATACGTAAAGATTGAAAATCGCCACGACTGACCGACCCGGCGGTGTGGATCCGTGCCGAGATGTCCGTTTGGGTAGCGCCGTCACTCATTGAGAAACCAACCGGTCCCCTGAACATAAGTCAGGAGGTTTTAAGAAGCGTTTTGTACGGCAAGTGGTGTAACGTATTTGGGGGTCAGAAAGAACTCACTTTTAAATCTGGCGTTCTGGAGAAAGTGGACTACAACTCCGATGAAGGTAAATCTCAAAGTTCCCATTATTGCTATGAATAATATTCAGTTTCAAAAACAAGATATGTAGTGAGAAACCCGGAGTGATTTTAACACCGTTGCGTGCTTTAACACTCGTAGAGTTTCGAGCAATGCGAAATTATGTAATTACTCGTCTTTAAGCGGTGTGTTTAGTTACTGGAAGTTTACATCGCCATGTCATTTTCTCTATTTTTGCGCGTAAAAAAACGGCCAAGGGATTGTAAATTGCTTCATGTTACGTATTCTTTTGGAATTTAACTAAGGAATGCCATTAAATTTTAACGACTTAGGAAAGTTTATAATCTCTGGTTTATTTTAATGAGAAGAATTTGGGTTTATTAAACACACATCATTTTTCCATCTCGTTTTTCATACAGAATTTCCAAAGTTACGCGCCTGGCTAGTTATTTTTTGTCTAGTTAGTCTTAAGAAGTGAGACATCCAAGGTGAATGAAAGCGCTATACCGCAAATTGCAAAATCGCGTGAGATTACTTTCGCCTTCGAGTTTTTGCGTAGCTTTAGAAAACATCGCTCCAGGCTGTGCCGAAAAGAAAATTAAACAGCGATTGCTCTGATTTCTTTTCTGGTTTTGTCTTGAAATTTGTGTACTTGCTTTCAAGGTCATTTAACAACATCTGTGATGGTAGTTTGAGTCAGGGGAGTGCGATCAAGCCCCTGCGCGCCTGTTCTTATCCTTTGCTTCGTGTTTTACTCGATGTTTTCGAAACGCCTTGTGCAGTTTCCGGCTGTCTGGTGAAACGGTCATTAGTGTGTGATCTACCAGCAAACAACATTTCAAAAATGGAGGCAAAAGCGCTTCCTTATTTCAATTGTAATTTCGGAACGATAATAAGGTTTAAATACCCAATTTACCCTAGGCAGGTGGATCCACTCTGAATGAATATGCATGCGAACCTCCGAAATTTAACTAAAAGCACTTAATTCCACCCAGTTTTGTAAACGTGCAGTATTTCGTAGACTTTTAAGCTCTTTAAGCAAAGTTCATGCCTTATCAATTGATGTTTTCTCGATCGCATCGAGGTCAGATATTCGCCCTTACTTCTTGCTGGCGAAGTGATTCCTGTGCCATCGAAAACTATGTACCAGCATTGAAATTCTCGAGTGTCGGCGTGACAGAAAATATAAAAGAATCTAGTCAAGCAAAAGAAATATGTTTAATCTGGTCTAATTTCGAATTTGCTTTTCGAGAGAAATTAGCATGTTTGGACATTTTTTATCATGTAATTAATGTCCACTAGTTGGCATTAAACAAAGATTAGCATATCAAAGAACAGTAACATGATGGAGTAACAATGAGCCTAAAACAGTCAAACTCAAAGCAAAATCAATGAATACAGACAAGCGCGTTTTCTAAAACAACTTGGAAAGCATTGCTCACGTGACAATCTATCTCGCCCACACCAAACATCACAGCTTCTTGGCAAATTCCAAAAATAAAAAATAAAATAACTAACAGTCATTGAAAGAAAGTCGGTGGACCTGCTTGTTTTCATAAAACAAGCTTCCGTGCTCTGTTAATTCAAATACGTGTGCCGTATTGTTCGACTCTCTTTACTTTCACATTGTTTATGAAATTTTACCAATACCCAAATAAAAACCTATTATGAGAGAAGTGTCCAGTAATGAAAATTCGTGAACCATATCCTTCCTAGTCATATCTTAACTTCCGCAATCATCTCCAAATTTACTTCTTTGGTTTGTGTTTCATACTGTGTGCTCCATCAAAGGCGATTGTTTGTACCCGATAAGCTCTCGTAGCATAACAATTCGTTAGAGATTAATGCGTCGCGTAAACCATCCTTTTTTACCTGCTTATCACAGTGTATTTAGCACGTTCCTTGGGTTTACTTTAATTCAAGATCATAAAGATTAGCAGAAACCCTAAAGCAGGTGCTATAAGCTGGCCTCGCATGAATAAACCTCGACGCATCTAAATTCATTACTGACATGGGCTAAAAGAAAATTCGTTTGGCCGTAATTTTAACACGTCGTGCTTTCTTGTGTTTTTTCCGTTTCATTACTGTTTGGCTAATTTTACAAACTACCATTTCGGATTTTTCCTCAGCAGCGGAATAAAACGTTATGAATAATTGATCGTAAACGACTTCTGTTTGCTGCGATTGAAAACTACATTAGAGAATAGCATTTGCGTTTTCATCCGTTCGGGGAAAACGCTTTTTCAATTTTTTGCTTCTGACGATGTTTTGCAAGTTCTTTAACTTTGCAATAATTCAAATCGTCCTTTCGCTGACGCTTAGTGCATCCGTTGTCTCACAACGGTTACTATTTCCCGTATTTTACTCATTTAGAAAGAAAACGAACTGTCTAGACTACAATTCAGTTATCTTAACTGCAAAAATCAGTTTTTACACAGTCGAGGAAAAGATGGCGCCGTTGTATTTTTTGATTTGACCAGAATCAAAACCAATGTTCTCATCGTCTCAATTTTTATCTTTATTTTTAAGAACACGACGTTGGTTACATGAGCAACATAAAACGCGTCGGATCGACAGCTTTAGTCCCGGTTCTAAGCAACGACACTGCGAAAACCAAGCAACTCTGCCTGGAGAATGACTCTTTCTTCATGGCATTTGTCTCTCTTCCGGAGCAAGTTACTATAGCGCCTTCATCAATTCCGGGTGTTCAACTTGGCGTGTTTAGTACCTGCTGGATCAAAGAAGGCACGCAGATGGGGCCCTATACAGGTCGCATTGTCAAAGTTGAAGAACTGAGCTCTGATGTTGATAACAGTCTCATGTGGGAGGTGAGTAGCTATTCGACGTTGGCAAATATCGTTATGATGCTAGAGTGTTATCGTCGTTAATAATGCGTTATGATGCGGGTTCAACGTTATCGTGTTTAAAATCGGAAAGCGCTGTGTGAAATTCAACCTTAGCACTACAGGCAGTTGACGATGGAATCAGTTAAGAAATAACTGTATTTGTATTTTAATTATTATTTTTCTTTGACCAGAAGCTTCAACACTATTCTAAAAAAAATATATGCTAATTCTATTTTTGATTTTGCTTCACTGATCACTTTAGATTAACGTGTTTTTACATAATGTAAGATCTTTAATTTCGAGTTCGTTTATTGATCACTGAGGTAAAAAAAGACATGTGTTTTAAATTTAATGCCCGTGTTACAAAGAAAATCACAAAGTGATTGAAACCGATGTTGCACGATAGCCTCGGGTTCAAAATTATATTCTCCATTTCTATTTCCATTTAGCAGAGTAACAGCACTGACAACAAAATAAAGATGTAAAGAAAAGAAAAACCCTTAGTTACTTGTCTCAAGAAACTGAAAAAACCTTACCCTCTTAAGAGATCTTTAAAGACGAATTTCAAATTCAAAAAAACGAAGTTAAACTAAAAAAACGATAAATTCCTAAATGTTATTTGGTAATCTATCTGTGATTTAGCCATTGTTTGTACAGTACACAAGACAGTCGAGAGCCTCTTTGAGTTAGAACACACTAAGGTCTTTGTATAAATATAATTCCCATAAGGTAACTCTCCCACGCACATACAGTAGCCAGTTTCCACGGTATGAAAAAGAAAAATGAAACAGTGCTCTATGTGATTTTTCGGCGAGAGTCATGTTAAAAATTTTTTGAACATCTTCGACAGAACATAGGGATTGAAGGTTGTGTAGTCGTTGTTTCAGATGCAAAATCAACTGGGGTGATGATCTTTAACCGATTCAAATTCAATCATTTCCTTGTAACAGGTTCTCAACGAAGACGGAACAGTCAGCCACTTTCTCGACGCTAAAGACGAAAATCCACGCAATTGGATGGGCTTTGTTAACTGTGCTAGAAACGAACAAGAGCAGAACTTGGACGTGTTTCAGTATGGAGGTAACATTTACTACCGTGCTGTCAAGGATATCCCGCCCGATCAGGAGCTATTAGTCTGGTACGGTGGCACGTACATACAGTTTCTCGGGATACCGGGAATTGCACCCGTGAACGATTTTACAAGGAGAAAGCGAAGAGGACCCGAAGAAGAAGACGAAGAACCCGAGCCCAGTATCCCTGGTTAGTATTACAGCATGTACGCTTCATGATATCAAGTTAAACTAAGTACATACTCCTTGAAACTAATGTTATCCGTTATAGGAAAGCTGCCTCTTAGATCTCAAAAGGTTTGCACTCCTCGGCAAGTTTTGAAAGCGAAAGCGCAGAAATGAAAAACACGAGTTTGAAATGGCGCTGAAATACACGTAGTACAGTGCAAATTAGGTAACTGTCTCCTTCGTTTCGTAAGCAAGTAGAGCTCTCCTTTAATGAACAGGCTACACAGTTAAAAAAATGATGCTAACAAAACAACCGAGAATCCGCAACACGGATCAGACCATGAAACACGCACAAAGAAACCGATTAGAAAGCTAACACCACTATTTAAACCTTCGATATCTGCAAATGAATGACAAACACCACTGTGAAAGCTTCAGGCTTGCTTTAGAATCGTATTTCTCTCTGCTTTTACGAACTTACTAGGTAAAATAGCATACAACAATCTGAATAAGTATAACGCCCGTCCTGACACATCGCAGACTTGTTTTTGTACGGAAAATTACTTTCGATAATTTTGAAGACTTTCGAAATCATTTTTATTACACATACGAGTCGTTGCGTTCTCTGAAAATGTTTTCTCGATTGCAAAAGAAAAATATTCATATTCTTAGGAGCAGTGCATTTGTTAAATTTACAAGCTAACTTAACTCAATACAGGAACTGCAAAAACAAATCTCTTTATTTCCAGTTGTTTCAATAGTTCTAGGAGTCGACGCATACATCGAATAAACGGGTTTTGATCATTAAAAGTGAAATGCGTTGTTACTGAAATACACTGTCAGATATAGTTTGAATATTTGAGAAATACAATAACATATTCTTGGCTATTCTGTATTGATGTTTATATGAACAGGCAAAAGCCTTGCTGTGCCATCGAATTTGTTATTTTTTCCACCGGAACTGAATTCAATTTTTCATTTTTTTTTATGCAGGTTTATCATAACCATTAGTATGCCGCTTTTATTAAAATGTTTCTTCTGAGTGTTGTGTGGCCGTATTACTAACAACCAAATAATCTTATGACAGCCAGAGGGCAAAACATATCCGTTCACGAGTGCCGCATCGACTGGACTTTCGCTTTACTAAGTAGAAAACTCGGCGACTAAAACAAACCGTGCTCGAATTTAACTGCTTTCTTTTATAATTATGAAAAGGGTAAGTCTTGACAAATTTGCATTTTCAAAAGCGTAGATCCGGAGTTAATCAAACCAATAAATATTAAAACTTGGCGGGGCGACTTGGCGTTGAGGCTTGGACTAGTGTGAAGCATTCAACCTTTCTTAAGACAGATATTATCATTTACAAATTACGAAGTAAGGTCGTTGGCGCCCAGTGTTTCTCATAATGAGTCTATCTGTGGGGTGCAGCAACTTTGAGCACGCGCAATTAAGAAACCGGTGGAGCAGAAGTGTAGAGAACAATGCTAAAACTTGTTTAAGTCTGCCGAAGATATCTTAAAGTATGAAAGTATTTCATGAGAGCGTTGGAGTGTGTTTTTTAACTCGACTGATTACGAGCAAATCTCGGTTTCCCGCGTACGTTGAATTGCGTTATATGGCTTTCTAGCCACAAAACTGATTACTCGCACAGATAAATACAGTAATTATTAGGTAGTTAAGCCTCGAGCTAACATCATCTCTCTGATGTTCTCTGATGTACATCTAATGGAAATGCGAAAATTATAGCTTTCTTTTTTCATTCCGCAATTGTTTACTACACCCACTTGTGCCCTTGCAACGACGCAGGATCTTGGGTCCGGAAACAAAACTTAAAAACTTCTAGCTTGTAAACACTGATAGGAAACATTTTGGCTAGTTATTGTCTTCAATTCCCCTAAAAACTAATTTTAAAAGTGGTTAGAAAGAAAGGGAATAATTTATCCAGAGTGTGGACTGTCATTACAGAAATATGAATTTCCCCGATAACCAAAGTAAATTTACTCATGAGGTTTATTTTAAAGAGAATCGAAAATGGATTGTGTTACTGGTGATGCTGAAAACAGTACACTATGAGTTAGGACAGCTGGATTTCGATTAATTTAGTAGGCTTTCAAGAAAAATCAATTAGGACGCTGGGGTATAAAATTAATAATGGATTAACTATAATGATTTGTAAACGGTTCAAATTCGGCATGTTTAAAAGTGTTCAATTAAAGGGAAGTTTATTTAAACGAAGTGGTTTAATAAAAAGGGCTTTAGCAAACAGAAAGGAGGAGCATATTTGGTATTAAAAACGATCTTTCGCCTGGTCGTCGCCGAACCTTGTGGATTTCGGCTCGAGAGTTTTTTCTTCTCCAATTCACTCCCATTTAACAATAGCAGAAGATCTCAAAATACACAAACAAATTTATCAGGTTAGGCAAAGGGTGAAACAGCGTACCGAAAACACTGACAAGCATTGTTAATTACGCTTCACTCGACTGGTCTGCGTTTTCTTTTTCTTTTCTTGTCTCTGGCGCTAATGAAAGAGCCTGGACAGGTGATTTTTGTTATATCTGTAAATCGGCTCCTTTGTATTCCGATAACATCACACTAGTTTTGTTGAAATTCTATCTTGCTTGAATGGCTTACTACTCGAAAAAGTGAACGTGATGGAATAAGCATTGTTAAGCCGGTATTTTCATTTTCAGTCCTTACACCTTATAATATTTTTTTTAATCGTGGACTGTGAATTCATGTCGTTTTTCGCAAGTACTGTAACAAATCACGCAAAATGCGTCAAGATTTTGTAAATCGGGACCTTCTTAATTTCTTGGCGTGTTTTTTTCTGTTTAATTTAGTTTTAATTTAGTAGTACTTTCTCGAAAACCTTTACTGGGTCCAACAATAGTACAATGCTTTGGCTACTTTTACTTATTTCATTTAACTCAAGATTTTGCGACTTTCACTTAAAAGTGTGTCTTCTAATTATTATTTTTTTGCTGTGTATGTGCCTTCTAATTACATCAGCATTTCTTGAATTTCGGAATAAATGCGGTAGGTCGGAGCCACAGTTAATTAGGAGTTTTAAATTGGTTTTATTGAGTTCGTCACCTGGTTTTTGAAGACAGCTTTTTTTCTTTTTATTTTCTTCTCGCGTAATTGTAAAGAAGCGTTTGTCATGAAAGCACGTATCACATATCATGAATCAACAATGTCATGTCTTTCTCAGTGAGGCTTTTGCGTTAATCAAAAATCATTCATTTGGCCCCCCAGGTCATATGATAAATGTGAGTTTACTTGCTGTAATACCCTTTTCGGCTGCAAGTAAAAAACTAACCACGCCCAGCATTAACGACGAAGAAACTTTTCGCTTCGGGGCGATAGAACGTCTGTCAGCAAAACATAGTATATTAACAACCAATGCTTGAAGCTGAGAAAATACAATGGACAAGAATTGAAGGCGTGATACCAAAAACGTGACAATTTTCATGTTTTCAGTCCAAAAAGGAGTGAAATGAACGCATTTACACATACTCAGTTTTAATATAAAGTCAATTAGGGAAACTTTTCTCGAGTGCGGTTAGTGCAAGCTAAGTCACTGACTGACGTGATTGTCTTTCTCTATTTCGAGTTTGCTTTGCGCGCGTGAAAAATGTATAGCAAGTTTTTTTTTCTCATTTCCTGTTGAACATTTCTGAGATGCACTCTATTCTGATCTGTACTTCTAACTACAATAAACAAGTGCCAACCGTATACTGTCTTCTCTGACTCTGCAGGGTTGTTTTCATATGGAGTACTGTAGGGTTACATTACTTAGCTAATGCTACAGACGGCGGGTTCTTTATTATATTGAACGTGGCTAACAACATGTTAAAAACATCCAATGTAACAGGATTCCGACGTTGCGCGGTCTTCTTTTTAAGAGCTTTCATTTGGCCCACGCGGCTCCTACCAAGTATTGATTTGTTTAACCAGCCGAAAAGCCTAGTATCTAGCTGCGATTTCCTAATTTGAATGCCCTTTAATTATTTCTTTTCTTACTTATGTAGAAGGTTTAAATTGCAGGCAGTACGCACATCGCCTTCTCAATACATAAATCGTACATAAACCTTTATTGGAAGGGGAAGATAAAGTCCAAAGCTTTTATGACACTCTAAATTTTACCTATGTTTTATCAAACCGACGCCCGAAGAAACGATAATTCAACGGTTGTTAAAAAATAATTGAGACATATTTTCTGTATTCACAAGTAAGAACCTCATAATAATTTTAGTAAATTTGACCAAGGAATTATTGTAAGTTAAGGCTCGAGCCTTGATTCTCTTCCAAAATTTCAAATGACGTATTTATGATTATGAAGAGTTATTGTTTTGGTTTTGCTATATGAAAAAAAGTTTTTGTTTCTCGTTTTGATTTCAAGCTGTTCGTGAAGCACTTCCTATGATTTACAGCACAGCGTGAAATGTTTATCTTGGAATTGAACCACCTCAACCACTTTCCACATTTCCTACACGCTATTGTAAACTTCCAAACAGGAAATCGCACCCAACTGGGCGTTAAATTGCAGGAGAGCTCTTTTGAATATTGATTTTAAAAAAGTAGATCTTTGTTTGCAGTTGAGAGAATTATGGACTGACAGGTCTTTTCTCTTTTTTTTTGTCAGAAGACCCTATTTACAAATTCAGTCACGAGCGAGTCAAAACCAATGTTGTACCGGCAGGAAGACTCAAGTGTACGCTTTGCAGACGAGGATTTAACTCTAGAAGCAACTTGCGCTCGCACATGCGCATTCACACCTTGGAAAAACCTTTCCAGTGCAAATACTGCAAGAAGTCCTTTTCGCAGTCTTCAACGCTTCGGAACCACACCAGACTTCACACCGGAGAAAAGCCTTACAAGTGCAATGTATGTCACTTCGCGTACTCGCAGCTTGCAGGACTGCGGGCTCATCAGAAGTCCGCTCGACATCGGCCATTACATGAGGCTGCTAAAGCGGCCGCTCAAAAATCCAAAGGTCTTAATCTTCACGACGACACAAATCACAGCGAGCGTTCACCAGACTCTCCCAAACTGGAAAGCGCGTCTCAATAGCTGACAATTTTTTTTGGAATCGACTTCTTAATTACGAAGAAACTAGAGAAAGGCGCTAGATTTTGATTAAGTGGTATTCCTTCAAAATATGAAAGTAAACACACTCAACCCCAATCACAAATAGTCAACAGAATAGTCCGGAAAGCTATAAAGGATTGAAAACACTCTCTAAGAATAAAAAAGTCTCATTTTCATTAATAATAAAATATACTTATAAGAACAACTTTAAACGAACTTTAAATATAGATTATATTTGATACTAGAAGATGAGTATAGAAAAGTACATTTTAAAAACTTGGTCTACTTTAAGCTGCCGCTATGAAATGTTAATTTTTCTGTGTAGCTGGTAGGCCGACAGATCAGCGATGAAGACAAATCAATGAAAATGATTATCAGAAAGTACTTCTGCACCTTTCAGTTGTATATTGTGTAAATATTTTGTAAAAAGTTTTGCTAGAAAGCTTTAATGAACGTTGTATAAAAGTGTCAGTAGCACGCTTCCATTTAAGCCGTCAATATGATTGACATGAGTGCCAGTTTAAGATATATGGGTCGGTTCTCATTTACTCAAGTACCGTTTTATAGGAAATAAACAGACATTCACAGGGAATGTAGGTGTCGTGTTTATAATTCGCCTTCTAAAAGCCTCACCTGCGACACAAATGCAGTTCTTTGGTCATGTATACGTAATTTCTTTCATGTGCAAGTGAGGACATGATGTTATGTCGTATATCATTGTTTTCAACTCGCGAAGTAAACACGAAAATGAAAAGATGCATTTATGTCAAGAACTTAATAAATGGCGTATAAAGAAACACCTCACTCCTTCCATCAAACTTCAATTTTCCACTTAACTAGGATGGCATTTTCTTTGTTTTAATTCGAGCTCGTAAGCCATTTGTTCCTGAGAGGAAAAAAAGCAGGAGTAATGATTTCTTATCATATTGGTTTCAAAAAGCTGGGCAATGGCAAAGTATTTACTGAGGTTACGGCACTTTCCGACGTCCCGCTTTTTTTCTAGGTCTAAACTTAAAACTTAAGCATGTAATCGGTGTTCAAGACTAAGGCTAAGCACGACACACTTCGCTAAAAAGGTCTTCTAAAGCTGAGGCGTCTCATGATTTAATATTCAGTAAACATTCAACATTTGCTTGCTTAAAAGAGAGAGTTCCAATCGCCTTTAATTTATTTGGCTAAGCTATGTTTCAAGATACCAACAATTAATTGATTTCCTAATATAAAACGGCCACCTTTAATGATCACATTGCCATATTCTATAAGGACCTCTAAAAATATTTGGCCCTTGTAAGGTTTATTCCCAAAAAATCTGGAATTAAATTTTTCTTCAGCTCATTTCGTTTTGTAAATGACCGTTTATTTGTCAATTTGTCGAATAAAAAACAGTATGGTCACCTTTGTTTTAAAACGTCGATGATATTAATCAACGTTTCGATAACATCAAATTTTGTCCCTAAGTGATCGTCAAAGATGCGCAAGTAATGTAACAGATTAACCCAAGCAGAGATTAGTTGAGATAAGTAAAATATTTTTAAGCCGGATTTGAGGGCTCCGATACGATCAACATGATTAAATGTGACCGCTCTTACTTTAGTTCAAAATATTATCAAAACTAAAGAGGTGCCATCGGGAGGTTTTGTGGCCTATACTCAAACCTGGCCTTAACAGATCAGATTATGTCAAAAGTCCAGCTTTCCGATACGTAGTTTAGTTTGGTTTAACGTTTACTGCAATCTTATGTTGGCACAAGAAAATAGTGTCCTTCTCTTTTGCCATAACCAATCATGATAGGGCAAACGCTTTTTCTTCTTTTTTTAACCAATCAAGAGCAACGTCACTTCATGGATCACATCTTGAGCCCGTGTTTCCCTCGATAGGCGGCATTTGCACATTCTAAGATTTGCTTGATGCTTTTTTTAAATTAGTTAGTTGAAATTTTGGGGGGCTTGAAAAATTTTCCAATTCAAGGTCATTAAAATACCACTCATTAGTTTAATTAATAAATTTTACGATTTGTATCTATTGCCATCAGTGATCACTGCCGGTTTACGTGACTGGTTTTATTCTTATTTGGTGACTTCACGCATTGTCTGTATATGGCAAATTAATTTTGGCGCGAAATTTCAGTGTTCATTTATGATTTCGCAACGTTTGGTGATAAATTTCTCGACACAATAACCAAGTTTATAACCCACGATTGTAATTGTAATTTGTCACCATGATATACTCGTGAAATTAAGGAATAATTTCACACACGTTTTGTCAAAATTCAAATCATTTCCCTCGCCCAAAGGCTCGGAAAATTATTAGACATTTGACAAAGCGCGGGTGATATTATTTCCTAATTTCACTCGTC
>Ga0126337_10000305_pt1 | contig 22975 bp, 21 predicted proteins | sample DipCmetagenome_FD_92527 | JGI IMG/M metagenome (GOLD analysis project Ga0126337, IMG submission 92527) | Coral microbial communities from La Bocana,Puerto Morelos, Mexico - Diploria C A metagenome | ecosystem: Host-associated > Invertebrates > Cnidaria > Coral | place: La Bocana,Puerto Morelos...
AATATCAAAATCTTGTTTGTTATTATATTGGAATAAAAAATATATATATATATATTGGAATTATGTAAAGTTTAGTGTTTTTTCACTTGCATGACAAGCGTCAGTGCTGTAAGTGGTTTCGACTGTTCAAATGAACTTCACTTTAGTATCCATTTCTGGTATATATATACCTTCGGTGTTCAATGAATTGATTCCAATCAAAATCAACATCATATTTCCTGAAACATATCATTTTGTGACTGTACAAATTACAAAGAAACCGCATGACTGACCCAGCCTGCAATGTAGATGAACTTGCTCGAATCCCAATACCAAGCGTCCTGAGACAAGGACATTGCTGAAAGTAAAACACTAATATAGCGTCTATCTTTACTTGGGTAGTGTGTCAGTGTGTTTTAGTGACACTGTACGTTTGATTGAATCGCATATGTATAGACAAGAGTTGATCTTTTATCTTTGACCTTTGATTTCTTGTGAACTTGTGAAGCACTTCTCTCACATTTTTGCTCTTTGAGAACAGGTTACGACTATCTCATTTCTGATGATGATAATTAAGGATGATTATGTATTATCATTTTCACAATTCACAATCTGGATACTTGAAATAACTGCATCACAAATGCTTTACCTTGTACATTGTACTAGTACCATTCACCACTGTTATCAGCCAAGGGTCGTTGCAAGGAACCATTTGCAGCAATGACACAGTACAGTGGATTTCTCAATGCGCTCTTCCAGCACGTCGTCATCCATGTCGCAGAAGCCAAACATCCTGAATTGGTACCACGAAAAGTGTAGCATGGTGCACTATAGCCAACTCAGCCAACTCAGCAACATCCTCATCATCATCGTCACCACTGTCACCACCATCATCATCATCATCATCATCATTGCATCATCATTCATATATTCATTCCTCATGAGCCTCATAAAGAGAAACATTCAGAAACACACAAACTCACTAGAGGACCTACAAACCCCTACTACAACTCTGCGTGTGTGTGCTTGTGTGTGTTGCCATAGTCAAATGAAGTTGTCAATGATACAATTATACAATGAGAATACATTGAAACAAAACAGATCAGAAACGATCGATTAGATGACAATAGCGTTATCTCTTCCATCCGAACATTGAGCCCACAAAATCAAATCAATCGCCCACACCAGTCCAAGCAGCCATTCTCCGGTAGTCTGTGTCGAAGGCGGAGCAAGCAATGCAGCTGGAATCATTTGTTTTTTAATTGTTGAGAACACATCATCTTTCCCTGTAGGTCCTTTGAAATTCAATACATTGGAACGATCTGGCGACGTAGTGATATGACCTTTGAGTTTTTCGCTACACTCAGGATGAACTGCACAGGAGCACCATGCACATACCATCATTCTACCTTCCCCGTTACAAACTGCGCAGTGAGATTTCGACGACTGTTCAAAGTACAGGCCTTTCTCAGTCTCATGTACATTTGCAGAAACCGCTGTCTCATACATTCGCAACACTCTCAAGACTAACCCTGGACATTCCTGTCGGTAATCTTTTCTGACCCTTGCTCCAATTGCTGGCCAAATGATAAAGCAACCTTGAAAAGACATTGCCTGTTGAATATAATTCACAGGGCAAATAATACAAGCTGATTCATCCAACCGGATGGAGCGTCCCTTTCTGCTAGATTCATAGCTTACCCATTGAACCAAATGAATACTCATAGTCTCTGCCACTGGTTCAGGCACGTCCCCACCAGAACATGACTCAGACGACGATTTGGATTTGGATGATTGTGCTACCTTATCAACCATAGCCACCAGAGACAATTCCCGATTGCGTCCGACTTTAGCTGAGGAGTCATTGAATCTAGTCTTGATTGCATAGCATGACTTGAACAACTGTACTTGCCAATGTGTAAAAGCATCATCCAACATCTCTTCAGATACTGGCAAAGCTTTCGAAACTTGATCAAATCCATGACCAGTGTCCATATCCATATCGCATGTTGGCTCACAAAGTGATTTGGGGTTGATGAACACTTCCTGTAACAAAGCATCTTGCTCCAAATCCACACTTGATGCAGTTTTATCCCCAAAGTCACCTGATTGAAGAAGCTGTTCGACTTTATGATCTACAGTTCTCATAACAGCCGTTGACCAACCAAGTTGTTTGTTAGCAACTTCTGCAGCAATTTTGGTGTTGAGCGTTTCAGCATCGTCAATATCCTTTCTTTCTTGTAAATTGTTGTCTGAATCACTCTCACTCTCATCGTCATCATCAGAGACATCATCCCAACCCAGAAGCATTCTGACGAACTTGTCATCCCTTTGCAAACGTTTCTCCACAACACTAGCAATGTGACTACCATCATCATTTTCATCATCATCATCACCATCATCCTGTTCATTTTCAGATGGCTCCGATTCATTGTCCTCTAAAGCCAGAGTGGCCATATCATCCTCCGAAGTCTTCTGCTTCCGTTCATATGGAGCCTTGACATTTGCCAGCAAGTCTGGCGCTCGATGAGAACACAGCCGTGAGGCTCCAAAGTTGTCCAAAGGACAACTGCGCAACAAAATGCAACATCAGTTGCCGTTTGTGTTTTCAGTCTTGTTTGCAACTCATGCAAACGTTTCCATGAAGAACACACGCTATGCTTTGCATGGTGGTGCTTGCATGCTGCATGTTGACGCTCAATGTTCAGTTCATGATGCTGTGCACGTACGTTCGCCAAGCTTCATGAAGTCATTTTCATGAAGTGCAGTCTGTTGGGGGGATTTACTTTTGATAAGCGTGTTTTCCTTGCGCCAACCCTTATATGAACAAAAGATCAGTGGACAATTTGTTGCTATAAACACAATTGTGGAAGCCTGTAACGATTGCACTGCAGGCTTCCACAATTTGGTGCTTAAACCCACAAACCCACAAATGTCACTCCCCAATGTCTGATGTTGTTTCCGTATATGTATTTTCATGGAACTGGTGTTCTCAGTGGTATGAGCCATGGGTTTACATGGACTGTGCTGGTGATATCTTCTTCTAAAATTCAATCAAAACACAACCCTTTATGCATTGCCTAGATGGGCAGTGCTGCCCTTTTTCCCTTTTTGTAAATATCCCTATATTGTAAGGGGTTGGGGGGGGGTTAGGACGGACAATAAATTCAGGTTTTTGATTTCAAGACCCACAAACTTTTTTTTTACATGTACAGGCAACTTGTACGATATGATCCATTCAAATTCGAAAGCCCAGAGTCTCGTGATAGCGTTTTGTTCGTATCTGGTACAAAAAACAATGTGATCTCGAAATGTTATACGTGAAATAGATACAAAAAATTACAGAAAGATCATAAAAGCATAGACTGGAGTAAAAAAATATTTCCATTCTTCAGCGGCGCTGAATTCTTGTTTTTTTCCACCCATCGTCAAAACAGCGTTGCGGTGAAGCTCACATGTCCTGCAAGAGAGGCTCGTGCAGGGTTTTGGCTCTGGTGTTTGGTCTATACGTTCCCTTTCTTAGTTTGTCGCATTGCTGGGGTAGCAATGGCATCTAGCACGGAACCTTTGGTATCCTTCACGTGGAAGTCTGTGCGTCACAAGGTTGCACATATACTGATCATGTGATATGTGTTTTTGATGGAAAGGTGTACGTTTGAAAGCCTTAAAAGATGATACGTGTTTAGATTTTTCCCATTACACTAGGTCCCCCCACACGTTTTATCCTTTCTAACCTCTATAGGTCCTGGAAGGATCTATTGGGATGAAGAAACCTGCGAATCTCGGCAAAAGTAATTTTGTCATGTTTCTGCCCTACGTAGTTGGAGAATCTAATGCCATGCAGGTGTAGCTACGGTGTGCCATTTGTTTTGTAAATAAGGATGAGCTGGCTGCATTATGGGCCGAAGATATGCCCAACGTCGCCCTGGACATTATTCGCAACAAAAGGTTAAGCCCAGGAGCTGATCTAGTAAAGGTGCATCCCCATGGCCGTCCTTCTTCCAAGGAGTTTAGGGTTTGAATCTTCTTGCATGTTTGGTGATTATATGTGATGATTATTTTTAGTGATGTTTTTGCCCATAAAGATCTTCAGCATTCGAGCCACGTTTTTTCTTTAGGAGATCGCAGATAATTTTATGTGGATGAGGGGCCTGTGCGCGCAGTGGCCTCGAAAGGTCCACCAATACTCCAGTGTTCCATGGATAGAATCAAATGAGCATATGTTATATGATTTCTTTGGCTTTGCGAACACTTGCATCACAGTTGAACCATCCGAATTAGCACCCTCCAAACTGTGTGTTTTGTGCAGGTCCCATCTGGCTTCTTCATTACCGATTCCCTACTTGCCCTAGATCGAAGACTGGGAGGTGGACTTCTGGTTCCGTCAACGGAGAGCAAGCAGGAGATTGCTGCAAGGGAAGCCAAACGTTTAAAGCGTTTGATGAGTTCTCTGCGCCATCTTTACCGCAACAGTACCTAGTATTTACTATAGCAGGGTTAAATACAAAGTATGCTATATGCAGGTGTGTTTGTGTGTGTGTGCATGTTTTTGAGTCCTCATTTCACAATCCCAAACTTAGGCACGGTATCCCATGATGAGAGGGTCTCCTTACTTAAGGGCTATCTTCGAAGACGTGATCCACCTGCGAATCAGATTGAGGAGGATTGCGTTTGAAACGCGTTTTTGAAACAAATCTGTTACATTTTCAAAGCTCGGTTCACATGTTGAAAGCTTGGTTCATACATACATGGGTTCTTATCATTAGCAACTCCCTTTTATATAGCTAAAGGAAGTGGATGAAGATGATGAAAATGAAGAATATGAATTACCTCTTCAAGATGGGGATGCTGGTGACTATGGTGGTGACTATGGTGGTGAGGGTGGTGAAAGTGAAGAAGGAGGTGAAGGTGATGATGTGTCTGTGGATGGTGATGACAGTGGGTCCCACAATGAAAGTACTGCTTCCTGGGATGGTGGTGTACCTGTTGAAGATACCCCTGAAATCCCCATTGAAGATGTTAAGGCTGAGACTGAGGAATATGAACCCGAGAAACGTGATATGAAGGCATACTGGAAAAGATTTGTCGTTCCCAAGTTTCGCGAAAACTTCTGCCTCCCACCCCTTGAATCCGCCCCCCCTGCAAAGAGTCCCATTGAAGAGGTGCCAGGAAACAAAGGTGAATCTGAGTCTGAAGGTAAAGGTGCATCGGTGAAGGGTTCGAATGATGGTGACAGTGATGATGGTTCAATGGCTGCCAGTGAGGGAGACCCTTGTTTCTATAGTTTAATTTAAATCGTATCTTGTTCTTTTGGGATAGGTAAGTGTGAAGTCAATGATTTCAAAGAGCGATTGTATGTTTTTGGTTTGCGCCTTGTTTGTTTTTGTTAGTTGGGGTCGGTCTATCTAAGGATCAACTTGATTCGGATGGGGAATCTATGGTTGATGTCTCGGAGAAGGCTACGAGCCTGCCCCCATGTTCAAAGTTTGGTTTGGATGCATTTTGCACTGGGCCTGATTGCAAGAATTGCCGCAAAGCCTTACATGGGTTTTCAGCTGAGTCAAGCCCGGACTTTGGGGAAGAGTCTGAGAGCGAAAGCACATCCCACAACTCGCCTAGGAACTTTCTGTCCATGGTTGAAGAGCAGAAGGAGAAGGCCAAGAAGGAGCATTCCCAATCCCCCTTGACTATGAAGACCCCTAATTCGAAGAAGCCATCCTTTTACGGACACTTGGTTTTGTTTAGATTGGTCGCTGTAGTCGCTTCTAGATTTTGTCTCTAAACGCTGGCAATGTGATGCAAAAGCATGTTTGAGAATGCAGTATGTATGTTACATGTTGTTGCTGGTGGTGGGAATGAGGGAGCGATGGGTTTGAAGTGTTGACAAGTGGGGTAGTTGCTTTTGATTAATGTATAGGTCGATAGGTGCTGGTTGTTCTTGGCAAGTGTAATAGGTGTCTTGGGTGTAACAGGTGTGATGTCATGTTTGGCTCCCTTGCAGCAAGGAAAAGCTGTGGTGGAAACCCCAACGAAAGTGAAGAAGCCCTCCAAGGTGCGCTGGGGGTTACTGTGAGTGGAATTGGCTCACCTTCTACGCACATGTGGTATGATCTTGATCTTGCATTTATTGTGTAATTTATTCTGTAAAACGAGCTTACCCAAGTACATCTTGAAACCAACCATGCACTTCATCCAAATGTCCCATATGTCCCTTCATCCACCAAATGATGTCCCCACAGGTCAAGGGCAATAAGAGCAAGAAGGTCAAGGGCAAAAAGGCCAAGAAAAGGGCAAGTTTCAAGGTCAACGGTAAAAAGGGTGGTCTCAAGTCGGGGACGCCTCCTACAGATGAGCTCGGGTCTTTGATGTATAAGGACACATACTGTTTGGATTTTCTGCCAAAGGCAGCCCTTCCACAGGACAAACCTAATTTGGGGAAACACTCATACACCCTAACAAAAGAGGGTGGGGCCACCATTGAGGTGTTGTTGAAACACCAAGCGTTTTTTGTCAAGAAGTTATCTCCCAAAGGAGTTGGTCCAATCGGCCAACTTGCCTTCGTCAAACTTGGAGGGGAGAAGTATGCATGGATCGAAGCTTGCAGACGTGCAGGTTGTGATCCAGCCAAATAGGTGATTTGAAGTTTCATGTTTGGCTTTTGCGGGACCTCCCCATTCTGGCCCCTTGCTTCTATTTCAAACAAGTCGTTCCCGTCAGTACAGTTTTGTCAGTATTAGTATCACCTATATCGTTTTGTAAAAAAAAACAGACTTGGTTCCCAAGTTTTGTTAGCAAGCATCGCTGGATTAGAGGGGAGGAGCCTACGCATTGTCCATGTGAAGCTAAAGGTGTTCAGACTTGGCTGAACCTCTGACCTGGGGATGTCTCATTGCAACCGCTGCTAGGTTTGCTTGGAGAAACACGGTTCAGCTGCATGGGGAATTTTTACACAAACATGTCTCGGGTGCACTCAGCATCAGGGTGACTTTTGGAGTGGTACGTTTGTTTACCATTAGGTGGCTCAGCAGTTTCACCAACCATATACAAAGCATTCAGCCATTTCAGCCATGGTATGAACAAATATATTGCATGATGCATGATCATAAACCATAGATGTTTACTCACATATTTTTACATATTTGTGTATACATGATATGCATGAACATGTTGTCAAATTTGTGTTTGCTCCCAAGTTGTGTTGCAAGAGTGTCTTCAAAAGGTGGGATTTTTTTCACGATTACTTAAGGTATGCGGTATGCAAATGTTTTGGATATAGTTGGGGATAGACCATCTAGCAAATGTTTTATAAAAGCTCGGGGCGCTGCATACAGCAGCAATGGGTTTGCTGAGATCGCCTTCTCCAAACAGGCCAGCACAAGGTTTGCTGAACTAAAATAAAGGCTATACCTTAACATTGGTTTGGGGTGATGGCTTTTTTACACAAAACCCTACATTTAAAGACAGTGTCTCCATTTTGGGCGATCATCTCTGGACTTGACTTTACCACTCTATCTTTGGTATTTCCTGTTGATTAGGGGCAAGGGCCCTCACCGATAAAAGGATTAATTCTGAGTTTGAAGTTTCAAAATGCGACTTTTCCGCATACCGTCCCACACCATGCAGTCCTCACACATGAAAGGCAATCCGAAATCATTGACCTGATCGTTTTGGCCAGCCGCACCGGCACAATTGGAAGCAGCTGATTGGAGGGTGAGATGGAGTGGGGGATAAAAAAGGACAGTGGCCCCCAATTACTTTCACCAGAAAGTCATAGTTTCTATTCTATCCCTAGATATTTTTACATCAGGTTAAATTCCGTGAAAGTTTCCTTGAGTATGGTGGAGAAATAGTGACACCAATGCTTGGGGTTTCGCAGTTTGTGCATCAAAGTAGTTAGGTTAGGATCGCTCCTAAGTCTTCCCCATGGGAAAAGGCAATCGTGGTTTTAGCGAAGCAAAGAAGATACCTTCTGGCTTCAACCATGGTAAGGTGCCTAGGAGAGGTAAGGCAATGGAGCGTTCCTATACGCTGCGTGGTCTGAGAGCTGTTGGGGCCCCTTTGGTGCTTTTGGCTTGTAGCTAACAATCGAGTTTCTTTTTTTGAAAATGGTAGTATAGTCTACTTACTGTCGATGGAAGAAATCTTGCACCACCTGATAGGTAGTTCATCCCATTATATATTTGCAGGGTTTGTTTACATCCCAGGTGGTGCAGGATTTCTTTTATCAAAAGTCATTGTCCACCACCCGAAAAATTGTGGGAAAAAGATCATTGTTTTAAGTCTTATCACTCTGTGTCATGCATCTAATTAAGTGCAAAAAGCCATTGGCAATGTGTTTTCTTCAAACAATTTTGGAATGAGATACCCCCAAGCAAGAAACAATCCTGCAGAAACTAAAGGAATTGAAGTTGGGCAGGTGAAAAACCAACAGAGTGTTTCGATGCTTCCAAATCTATAGCTCATGTTGAATCGAAAAAATATGGTTCCAATCGCATTAAGGTAGTTTCAGCGCTTGCTAGCCTGGTCTTTGGCCTCCCGGGTCTTGACTGGAACAGCCCAGTAGATCATACCGAGCTCTTCAGCGGACAAGGGAGTGTCACAATTGCAGAGGTCAAGGCTCTGACAAATGGGTTGGCCGTATGTTACATATATATATATATATGTATTTATTTATATGCATATATATCTGTGTATGCATGTATATCTACACTATATATTTACTTATATATATAAATAGACCTATATTTTCTATGTTTTATGTCTATAATATGTTTTAAAACTCAGCTGAAAGACACTTGAAAAACACGATGTATTCAAACAGGCTTATTCTCATAAATACAAAGATCATGGGAATTCCAATCCAACATAAGCCTGTTTGATATTTTGCAGTTCCCAACCAAATCAGTTTCCTGCACCTAAAGTCTTGGTATGTATGAAGTAGAATATTTTGTTTCAGCCTAAGAGCATGATACTTGCCCAGGCAGGGCATTCTTGCGCAGCTTATGACATCACCTACAATGAAGAATGGATGAATATATTATCGCCAAAAGGCTACTCTCTCGCACTGTTCACAGTGCTGAACACAAAACGCGGCGGATCCCTAACACTAGCACCGGTGTGCTCTACCTGGGTCTTTATGATCCTTTGATGGCTATTCATGATTCTTCAGGGTGATTCACAATTGAAAACCCCCCAATATACACCAAGCAACAAATCCAATTCCAGTGGAAATTTAGAAATTGATTTGCAAGTGAGCTTTGAAAAGTCATCCAGAAATAAAAATTGTGATGGTTCCAATTGTTTGGCTTTCGCTGCACCCAAGCTTTGTAACAAATCTGACCCCAGAAATCTGACCCCAGAAAGCTTAAAACTTGTTTCAGTTGGGGTGACTATACTATAGGGTCTGTTTTGGTGGGGGCTTTTGAGAAGTTGTTTTTAGCTTCACCACCCTTTGCTCCCACCGTTCCAAGGAGCCGCGGCTCAACCAAAAGGACCCGTGCTCGGCCTTTGGGCTGTGATATGGGTGCCACAAGGGCAGGCAATGAGATGGCGGCTCGAGTCGCCATTTTGGTTTTGTTGGCGGCCAGTAGAGGCTTAAACTGGATATTGGAGCAACCCAAAGGAAGTCTTTTCCAGGAGCATCCCTTAATGCAGGCTGTCTTTTCTGTTCTCAAATGCTTCAGAAAGAGCATCAAGATGGGGGACTTTGGTGCTAAAACATCGAAGCCAACATGGCTTTACAGTGGTGGGGTCCCCGGTAGTTGATTCCATTTGGGTAGTAGCACTGCATGCAGTACAAACCTGTTTAAGTGTTTCGGTGAATGATTGTTGGTTTCAAAATTTCATCCCTCCCTCACCATTCACTAAGGGCATTCCTTTATTTGCGACCTCGAGATGTTTAAGCCTAAAAAACAGCTAGCTGTTGGTGATGGCGCCAAGCATGAGCTTGTTGAGCATTACCAAGACAAGAAGGGTGTTTGGAGAATCAAAGGATCGAGTCTTCTCAAAGGAAGCCAAGCATATCCTGTCCAGATTCTTTGCATCCATTTGGTTTGATGGATTTCAAGAAGCCTTTCTAGCCTACCCCTGAGAAAATTCTAGGACTAATCCCACGTATAGAATTAAGAAAGGTTTCTTCGAAGTCTATCAACTTAACAGGTGTTGTTTTTGAGGAATGGGCATTTCCAAATACAAGGATCCATGTGAGACCCCAATGGCATTTCCTTTCATGGAAACATTGATTTTACATGGTGCCTTGTGCAAAAAGGCGCCTGCAAAAATCAATGTTTTCGAGATGTTTTTTATTTCTATATATACCACCAATCCTTCCACATAACCAGCAGTAAGGGAGAAACAAATGTGGATTTGCCATTGCTAACAGAAAAATTTGGCCCCAACTGGGTTCCCAAAGAAATCTTCATCAAGTTTCCCAGGTTTGGGACTGCATTGCAGCGATTGAGGGCCCAACACCAAGGAGATGTCAAACGCGTTGCCAAGCACTTGTTGAAGACCTCAGCCCGTGGGCACAAAGGGATGTCCAAACGTCGATCTTCTTGGTCAATGTGGGTGAAATCAGCAAATTTAGAGCCCGTGTTTGAATATCTTTCCTCTTAAGTTTCCTCTTAGGCGCAGTTTGCGCAATGTGCAAATTAGTGTGAGTTGCTGTATCGATACCATGCAGCAGTCTTCAATGATGCAATACGTGCAACACAGGGGAGAAAAAGCTGAGTATGATTGCTGTTCCTGCCAAAAAAAGAAATATAAACATATTTGGAACTCAAACAATTAAGTTAAGTCATATTTGTTTGGAATATGTTTGAATATCGTTGGCTTTTCCTGCAAAAAAACATGAAGCATAAACATACTCCGGGAGTATGAGATTATCATTGATTTTCCTGACCCAAAAGATATGAAGCATAAACATATCTGGAGCTCAAACAATCCAGTCGAATCTCATGGAGTATATTGCTGTCTTTTGTAGGTTTCATTTTTATGAGTGTGCAAACAACAGCTTGTACCGTTCACAAATTTAGAACACTTCTCATGCCAGGAAATGCCACGATTGGTGCTGAAGAATCTCAAACATGGAGGTGCCAATGTGATGGCATGGACATTGATTGAAATTTGGGTGGTGATCAAAATGACAATCCAGTTACAAACAAAAACCAAAAAAAACACAAAACCCATCAAAACCATTGCCGCGATTTGTCGAGAAAATGTCGCGATTTGTCGAGAATAGCCATGAACTGTAGGTGTTCCAAAAATCCACCATGTTCCTATACATGGGATTGCAAGCTTTGCATGTTTGGTATTCTTATTTTACTTCTCTTCATTTCCCATTGATGTGTTTTGTTTTCAATGCCGCGATTTGTAGCCATTGGTTTGCTCGTGTCTGCAGCTATAAACTGTGTGGTATACACGATGGTGAAAAAACAAAAGGCAGTGCCCCCAGAGGTTGCACTACGTAAGTCAGCTTTGAAGAAGCCTGAGAAAGACAACAAAGATAGGGGTGCATCGAGTTCAACAACTGCCTCAGAGTCAAGGAGGATCAGATTCAAACAACCACCACCACCAGATCCAAAGGTCTTTGTCTACAGAACCCCTGACAGAGCTACTGCAAGTGTGAAAACTCCTGAGCAGAGTGAGAGTGAAAAACGTAGCAAAGGTGAAAGGAATGAAAATGCTGAAAAGAAGGGGAATGTCAACAAGCAGCTTCAGTTTCCAGTGAAAGAGAAGAAAGACAAGAACAAGCAGGAACTGCAGAAGCCCAAAGAAAGTCCTGATACTGATGCGAAGGTTTCCAAGAAGCGTGAGAAGAAAGACAAGAAGCGTGAGAAGAAGCAGGAGACCAAAAAGGACAGCAAGGAGGATGAAAGAAAGACCAAGAAACGCGCTCCTCCGCCTGTTCATGAAAAGCATGCTGACTCGCAGGAAGGAAGCAGTGAATCTGAAGCCACCAAGGTTCTCAAAAGCGTTGGAATTGATGATGATTCCATGTCTGATGCAACAACCTTGGAGCTGGGGGCAGAAGTTCCAGAGATTTCCAGCAGTGAGGAGGCTGAGGAAGATGAACAGGAGGAAAGCGAAGCTGAGACTGATGAGTCAGAAAGTGAATCAGGAAGTTGTGATGAAGAGGAGACCAAGGAAGCAACCCAAGAGGAAAAGGCGAAGGAAAGGACAAACAACGAGAAGAAGGATAAGGAGAAGGAGAAGAAGGAGAAGAAAAAGGTGCTGGAGTCCAAAGGTAGGGAGATTGCGGAAATGGCAGAGGCAGCGAAAGGCCATGCGGAAACACGGGCTAACAGTGCCTTATCATCTTATGAATGTTATTTGTTTTATGTATACATGTTGATTCCCTTTTGTGTGCTTTCCATTTCCATTGGAGGAGCATCCGTGTTTTTCTAACTAAGGTGTTTCCCACAAACGAGAGTGGGATCAATTTGCACGTCAGTGCGCGGATCGGAAGAAATTCCCCATTGAATTATCCTCATACCTGGAGAAGTCGAAGCTAGATTTATTTAATCTTTGGCTTCAACATTCCAAGGATTTCAAAGAGTGGCAGCCTTAGCCCCATACTTCAATATGGATTTCCAATCAAATGACAATTGTAAGCTTACTTAAGTGGGATTCATTCCGTCATCCTGCCAAGGGTGGCCATCAGTGTGCAACGAAGTGTGGAAAAGAAAACAGAAGCAACAGTAGGGAGAGTGGGAGTGAAAAAGAGAGACCTGGTCCCCAAATTCACTACTGAAGAAAAGCGAGATGCCTTGGTGCAAAAACTTCATGCACGGGGTCTGTGGAGTTGGGATGCCGATTGGCCAAATGATGAAGAGGACTGAAGGGTATTTACCATATATACATAGAAAGTTTTTTCCTGACCCCATGTATGAGTTGTATCTTTATCTAATTGCCCCTGTGAAAATTGTTCAAGGGAAAAACCATTTGTGGGGTTAATGCATGTTGTTATGATCCATTTTCGGAGCTTCAATGCCCAAAACCTTTTTTGGAGGAAATATGGTACTATCCCTCTGCAGCTTCCAAGTACATGCGGAAAGACTGCACTTCAGAGAAAATGGATATGACAGCAAGAACCGAAAATCCTGATTCCGAGTTGTTGGACTCCCTGACCTCTGACAATGGGGTCTTGGCTGCGGGGATGGTGCCAGCACTCAACCTCGGCACTGATGAGGGTATGAAATCACTTGCTGCGTCATTGGGAGGCGATGTCAAGAAAGTAAAACCGATCAAAAGGCCAAAAGGTGAGGAGCAAAAAGAAGTCCATCCCACTACTGCAAAGGAGACACGTCCTCAGTACTTTAGTGGAACCCTTATGAAAGTGTACTGGTTTCAAACGAGTTTGAATGATGACGATCTGAACCCTTCTGTTTTGGGATGTTTTTTATCACAAGTCTGCCTAAGGAAAGCCCAAGATTTGATGGAAGAGGTGCTCAAAGAAGGAGGTGAAGCCAGGAAACTGGCCATCAGTTTGAAGTTTGTGGAGTATGGGGATACTCTTATGGGTGAGTTGATGGAACACAGCAAGACCATGGAAAAGCTCTACGGTGGTTTGCGGAGCCTTGTTGCCTCCGATGCAAAGGATTCCCATTACGAAAAACTCACAGACCATATCAAAGAAAAGATGGCTTGGTTCGAGAAAGCTAAGGTGGGGTTGTTGTCACAAGATGTTGCCTCAACTTATTTCAAGACTGTACATCTAAAATGAGCACCCTTATATAGAAGTATGAAATCATCTTTAGGAACTACTTTCACCTTCCAATACCTTTCCCACAAGCATTGCTCCACGCAGGCTGCAGGGAAAGCCCTTTTGGCTGGACTTACCAGCAAAAAAAGCAAGAGGGCAAAAGCTAAGGCAAAGGCTTCGGCTGAGGCAAAGGACGCTGAAGACAAGTCTTGAGTCACCTGAATTGGCTTGAGCTTTTTTGATGTGTGATCACGCTGTGGGAAACAGCTAGCTGCCCCATAGGCATTGGACAACAGTCCGTAGTTCGGACAAAACCATTTACCATCATCCATTTGTTTGTAAGGCTCTTGAGTCTTAAACTTACACAGAAAACCTTTAGGAACTTTGTATACGTCCATGCGGGGGATTGCTGGCGACAGCGTGCTTTAAGATCAACCTGATTCGTGACACCGCCTGCCAAAAGCGAAGAAAATGGTGAAGCATGTTTACTTCAAGATCCAGAGTACTTTAAAGAAGTAGTGGAGAATATTCAATGGGTTTTAAAAGATCCCCATAAAGATTACAACCACCGTTGCTCCCTACTTACGAAGTACTCTGGATCCATTTTCCCAGATTTCTCCAAGCTGATGTAATTCATTCATCCATATCCCATCAGCCATCTTGAAAGAATATGATGACACCCTGAAAATTGATAGATTGCTACAACCAGACTTTTCCATACCATCAGCCATCTTGAAAGAATATGATGACACCCTGAAAATTGATAGATTGCTACAACCAGACTTTTCCATACCATCAACCATCTTGAAAGAATATGATGGCACCCTGAAAATTCCTAGATTGCTACAGCCTGACTTTTCCGATCCAGCAACCATCTTGAAAGAATATGGTGGTCCCCTGAAAATTCCTAGGATCCCATCAAATATCTTGAAAGAATAGGATTCCTACCTGAGTTTTCCGATCCCATGAACTATCTTGAAAGAGATGTCACATGTAGAGACGTTTCAAAAACAATCAAATAGCACATTTCAACTTGCCAGGTACTTCTTCGGCCAAGGCCTCTTCTCAGCTGGGGTCCCAAAACGTTCAAAACAGGATGGTGGCCTCAGGATGGGTACTTAAAACTGAGGTTCAAAAGGAAGAAATTTGAGGATTACAAGTTCAGCCATCAAGCAGAAGAATTTATCAGCTTCACGGCAAAATTCCATAATTGTTTCATGTTGGTTCAGTTGTGTCATTGCAAAATTTGATCTATTCTGATGCGGGGTTCAACTGGACTTAGGTATGTTGGGGAATGGTAAAGCCCATATACGAACTTTGGTGAAGATTGCACAAGCACAGGTGGAAGATGGGGGCGAACCCCCTGAGGCCATCCAGGCATTTGCTTCACTTGGGGCGTTTGGCCGGTGTCCGGCCAATGAGGAACGAGACCTTCACACATGGCTAAAAGATTTACATGGTGTCAGCCTAGAGGTGTATTATGTCAGCATGATGATTCAGGCACCTCAACTTTAATCTTGAGAAATTGAAACCCTGAGTCATTTCATTTCAATTGGGGGGTTCAGCTGAGGCATCTGATTCAGAGAAGGTAGAGAAGCTACTGGTTCCATGTTTGTTGCCCCACGAGCTCCTTTACTCATTCCACAATGCAGGACCATCCCAGGCGAGGAAAATAGGTGATATCATAGTCTTTTTACAGGCAACTTTGTTTCAAGTTTTGTAAAGCCTTTGCCCCAAACATGGAAACACACCTATGCTAGTTGAATGTTTACAGTTTTCATCTTTATGGGGCCCACGTGGGAAAGTAACTTAGCCTTCAAAAACTATACCCCAACCCTGCCAGTTTCAGAAGTCCATGCTTGGCACATGGGACCCTGCTTCCATCGGAAAGTTCTGGGAGCACTGCGTTCGGTTTGAAGAGTGGCAATCGCATCCGGTTCTGAAGCGTTCGTGGAAGGAAAGGGACCGACATTCAGAGAAAAGAAATGTAGTGTTTCACCGAAAACCGTTTGAAAGTTTAATCTGGTAAATTGGGGTATGCTTCATCACTATCAGGTTTTTCAAATTCCCTTGGAACATAGCTGAGGAATCATTCCAGTCACCCTTCATTGTGATGGAGCTGAATTTTTTCGGAACAGTGAATTCTTGGTATGGAGCTTTGGGAGTCTGCTAACCTCTGGTGATGTCATGTGGTGGCACTTTGGAAAATGAATGAAAATGGTATCATATGATCATATGTTTCTAAAGATATCCTATGTTTCGAACACGCCTTGAAAGATAGTCCAGAATCACAGGATGTCAATATATACTTGATATTTTTTGTCAGCCTTCTTAGCTAAGGTGATGGATGTGAAGTTTCCTTTGTTTCTATTGCAGCACTCCTGCATGAACAAGAAAGAAGCTCCTTCTCTAGAAATTTGTTGGTACTGTGAGTTTTCAGGTGTCTCGTCCAGTTGTACCATCCCCCCCTGCAGTTGCCAACTCCGAGGTGCAAGAAGCAGTCCATCAGCGAGTAGCAGAACTCATTGCTTGGTCCATGACCTGTGCGGCCAGTGGGGTTTGGCCAGATCAAGGGTTTGAGGGAGAAGACTTTCCCCAAAACACTCTTCGCAGTAAAATGCGAGGGTCCAAATTAGCCAATGGATGGAAGCTTCTAGGTTGCAAATCTAAGTTGTACTATTGCTGATTTTGGGAACTACAAGCAACTGGCTTTAGTGGTTTTTCTCCCCGACCTTATCAAAAAATTGGTCAAGCATCCTTTCGAGGCTTGCATATGCTGGGTTTCGCTATGATCTGAAGGCCCGTATGCAATGTAACTTCTTTTCACGGTACTACCAGTGCAGGTTGCTGTGTGAGCAGTGCCTGTCCGAAAAGCCAACCGCAAGGGCAGAACCATTGATGAACTATCAGAACTTCAAACCAAATTCACCCAGGTATTTGACATACATTTCAGATGGGACTTATCGCAGAACTGCTGAAAAGTTATCACCTTGGGTTTGCATGCCTGGTTGGTCTTTGCGGAGTTGTTTCTACGACATCATGCATACAATTTACCTTGGTATAGGAAGAGATTTGATATCGAACCTCCTAGCTGACTTTGATGATTGTGGCCTTTTGGGGTGTGGTGGGCTACAACAACTTGACAGTCGGCTAAGAAAATTCAGTCTGTCTATGTACAAAAGGTTCCATGAAGAGAGGTTTCTAGGCTGGTATTGGCTCTCTGTTGTTCATTCCCCTTTAAAACCTCCAATATCCAGAGAGATCAATTTTTCAATCCTTGACAAACGAGTATCTAAGGATCAGCTGCCGAAAGATTCACTTCACAGGGTCAAACACGGGGTTGAAAGACAACAAACATCCTGAGCTGGGTAGCATCTTCAAAGCGTCCCATGTGAAACTTCTCCTATGGTATATTACTGCAAAAGCATGTGAATTTGCAGCAGCAACAGCAGAGTCTTGGTATCTATGGTGTTGTCTTCACTATCCAAGTTCTATATACAAACATGATCATATCAAAAGATAGTATGGTAGCAGAATTCCGATGGATCAATTGGGGAAAGCAGGATCCAAATCTAACGCACCCAGAAAAACAAAATAATATAGGGTTCTTATTCCCCCACTTTTTCCCATCTCTCAGGATCCAGTTCTTCAAGGCGGAGCTTGCTGCGCTTACGCTTTGCAATCTGCTATTGAGAGAATGGACCATTGTGGTCTTATCATGCAACCTGAAGATGCCAGTTTTGTTGGCGACCGGATTCAAGAATGTTTACTGCATTGGCAAGGGATGAAATCCATTTGCGATGATGCTGATATCCCTAGATGGGGTATGAGGCCAAAGCACCACGTGTGCGAGCACATGGGTGAAAGTGTCAAACGAACTTGCCTTAACCCGAGGCATTTGTCTTGTTTCCAGGATGAAAGCTACTTGGGGCAAATCAAACAGATAGCCTGCAAGTGTCATTCAACAACAGCTTTATACCGAGTGTATCAGAGACTGATCATTGGGTTAGCCCAGCGATTCAAAAACTCGAGGGGTAAAAAAAGAAAAACCTTCCCAACGTGTAAACGCACGTTTTCCAGCCTGCATGGCGTTGATGGGGCACCGCCACGTGTGTGAAGAAAGTTGCTGTGTGCTGCTCATGTTTCTTTTTTGGGCGCATTTATTCATATCCCCGCTAAGATTGGAAATTACATGTTTGAAAAGGACACTAAGGACGCGCAATTTGAGACATGAAAAGATAGGTTTCTTTGGGGCCCCTGATTCCCAAAACAAAGCAAAACAAAGCCCACTTTAAATACGTTGATAAAGTCTATGTGGGTTTTTTGTTTGATCTTTCTTTCCTTAAAACGGTTCATAAGGGCTCAAGTGCTGCGAGTGCAAGAAGCAACTTAAAATGCATATTTTGCGCCTATATACAGTGCATTGCGACTTAATGTGACTTGCGTGGTGTTGTTTAAAGCTGGTATACAAAGCTACAGCAGCCCAAGACTTTAAAGCCGATATTACCATGCAAAGGAATGCGTCTTCGAGCAAAAGTTAGAAAACCGAAGGAGCGTGCAACCCAAGCGTGCACATGAGCTTCACATAGCACCACGCACACACACACACTCTGTATATGTATCAACATTTATGTATATATATATATATATATGTATATTTGTTTTTTTGGCTGTAGCCCGCCCGCCCACCCAGTGTTTGTGTGGCAATATGCCAACTTACATCCATGTATACTTGCAGATTTCTTCCACGGACATAAACTTTGCTTCCATAAATGCCTGCATCAAAATCATTCATTTCATGCATGGAAGCAATAAAGTTTACATGTCTCCGCATGGCGTGACAAACGGTCGATGTCGGTTTGCACGTATGTGAGACTTGAACCTATCTTTGCGTTGCATATGTTTGCTTCTACTTAACCACCTTGGTTCCCTTGGACTGCCTGCAAATCTTTTATTCCCAAACGACAGCTTCCGATTAGCGTGACAAACGATCGATGTCGTTTTTTGCATGTATGTGAAACTGCAATTTACCTTTGTATATTGCATATGTTTTGTTTTTTACTTAACCATGGTGATTCCCATGGATTGCCTGCAAATCATTTACAATGCGCAAACGACAATTTGCAATCAGCGTGACGAACGATCGATGTCGTTTTTCCATTTCTGTGAAAGGTGAAATTCATCTTTGAATTGCAAATGCTTTGCTTTTATTTGATTCCCATGGATTGCCTGCAAAACATTTACAATTGTAAATGATTTGCAGGCATGCAAGTATGTCTGCACAAACGACAATTTGCAATCAGCGTGACGAACGATCGATGTCGTTTTTTGCATTTATCTGAAAGATGAAATTGATCTTTGCATTGCCAATGCTTTGTTTTTATTTTGATTCATATGGATTGCCTGCAAAACATTTACAATTGTAAATGATTTGCAGGCATGCAAGTATGTCTGCGCAAACGACAATTTGCAATCAGCGTGACGAACGATCGATGTCGTTTTTTGCATTTATCTGAAAGGTGAAATTCATCTTTGCATTGCAAATGCTTTACTTTTATTCTAATTTCCATGGATTGCTTGCAAAACATTTGCAATTAAATGATTTGCAGGCATGCAAGAATGTCTGCGCAAACGACAATTTGCAATCAGCGTGACGACCGATCGATGTCGTTTTTTGCATTTATCTGAAAGGTGAAATTCATCTTTGCATTGCATATTGCTTTGCTTTATAACTTATAATATTGATTGCCATGGGATTGTCTGGAAATCATTTACAAGAATATCTGCGCAAACGACAATTTGCGATTATCGTGACAAACGATCGATGTCGTTTTCTGCTTTCACCTTGCATATATAGAATTTTGTTTTCATGCATGTTCATGCATGTGTGCAATACTTTTGTAATCACAAACACAACATCATATACCTACAAACGAAGCCTTTTCTACAAACGACACCTGCAGTTGCATTTTGTTCATAAAGTTGTCCTTTATGCAACTGCCGATCCTCTCGGAGGTAGGTACATTCGACCCTCATTACTTCCGAGTGTAATTCGATACCAATCCGTGTTGTATGTCGAATACGTTTGATTTGTATGGACAAATCATAGAGCAAAGCAATGATACGAATCGTCGGCTGAGTTGGTGCTTCGTTATCCGGATCCCACTGATACATGGTGACTCCATTCAAAGTGAACGGTTTCAACCGGCAAACACTCGTGTTGGCCCCATAAATTTCACACAAACCAAACCGTTGTTCCACAATGCCACTGTGAGTGTCTTTGTCAGGATAAGCAACAACAAGGACTAAAACGTGATGAGAATCCGTCTTCACATGTTGCTTGGCGCGTTGTGTAAACAACTTGTTGTACTTAACCGCCCATAGTTGATCTTTGGTAGGTTTCAAATCAGGATTACGGTCCCAAGTCGGACGTAAAACAAGCACATCACATGACGCCCTCCAACGTTCTGCATCTTCAATCATTGATTTATGCGAATCAAAATGTAAGAAGCACGATCGTGCCAGATGTGATGCGATCGAAGTCAAAGCAGCAAACTTGGTTGACCCATGGGTAGATGAAGTAATGGTCTTGCGAATGCCGATTCGCGAGCTAAGCAACTCAAGAGAAATTCTATTGTTGCCAGCCCTTGCACAAGCTATTTTGATCATACTGTTAACACTTTCCAATTCCTGAATATCGACTTTAAGCATCACTGCAGCCAAGATGAGTGCTGATCTGAGCCTACCGTCAGCTTGAATGCACCCCGTAACCGCAATGACCTCCAACTCCGAATAGCACACCGTCCGAACCTTTCTTGCAGTTGCTTCCAAACTGCCAGGGTCTGCGTCAATGAGCTTTCTCGCAACACCTGCGCCAATGTAAAACACAAAGGAAGATGATGGGATGAATGCAAAACAACATGGCGAACTGAGACCAAAGACCAAAGACCAAACCGAAAAGAAATTTCTTTTGACTTCTCATAGCATTGGCATGATGGCATGTTAAACATGTTGACCAAATTGTTGATGCAGTCAGTCAGTCATACACACAAAAAACGCAGGTTGAAAGTGAAGAACGTAACACATACACAATTGTTATCCTGGACGCTGTCTTCACTCTCCTGGTTTACATTCTTTGTTATATCAGGTCCCCTCAGCAAATGAATGTACTTGAATCATATATTTGCAATTTGCATATACAATACCATTTGTTTCAATCATTTTCATTTTCAAACATTTTGGAACTGATGTTGTTTGTTCACTGGCTCTAACTAGTATTAGACACCTACAATCGCAAACGAAATTCTCTGACACTTGACTTGAAAACAACGAACAACATAGGAACATGTTTTTGCCAAAAGAAGCAAACGAGTCTAAACCCGTCTCAACCCCCGTAAACCCACAATTGCCCGTGAAGTTAACTGCAGCCATTGGTGTCGCCAGTCCCCCCTGACCCATCATTGGCAATGATGTTATTTTGTGCTACTGCTGGACTCCACTACTGCTGGACCACTGCTTTTGCAGACTGTCAGTCTGACATGGACGTACAGTATTCAATCATGCCTTTGACAAAGCCAGATCAACTAATGATTTGGCCATGTCAAACAGTTCGCAAGCTGAAAAATCTTTCACTGTGACTGGTGTCGGTGTCACTGGTGGCATAGAAACAGGCGGTTGTGAAAGGGATGCCGCCTTTGATTGTGTAGCGGCCAATGCCGGTGACGATGCCGATGACGGTTGATCACACACTTGAATCTTCTTGGGTGGTGGCGGCACCAACATCGGCTTCCTTCCTTTAGGCATAGGCTGCATAGGCTTTGGCTTTACCAAATGCCGCGTTACATGCATAGGCATAGGCTTAGGCTTTACCAAATGCCGCTGTGGTGGCATAGGCTTAGGCTTTACCAAATGCCGCTGTGGTGGCATAGGCTTAGGCACAGGCCCAGGCACCAAAGGTGACCCAACTTGAGGCGTTGGCGCTAACGCAGGTGGCAAAGGCATGCTCTCACTATCACCATCACTATCACGTTTCAAGTATCTCTTTGGTGGTGGGTGATCTGGAGGCTTCGGCCCTAGCAAAGGCATGCTTTCACTATCACCATCACTATCACGTTTCAAGTTCAATCTCTTTGGTGGTGGGTGATCTGGAGGCTTCGGCCCTAGCAAAGGCATGTTTTCACTATCACCATCGCTATCACATTTCACTTTCAATCTCTTTGGTGGTGGGTGAGATGGAGGCTTCGGCACTAGGCAGGTTGGCCTCGGAGCTGACTGAGGTGGAGGAGCTTGAGCAGCTAGAGGTAGAGGCTTCAAAATCGGCTTCCTTGATGGCGTCACATGCGCTAATGGCAAATCACTCTTGCCCTTCTTCAACTTATCTTTTTTCACAAGCATCACCTTTGCCTTGGGCTTGGTGGTCTTGGCTGGTTCATAGACCTCCTCCTTCACGTATACAAACTCATCCTCGTCATTGTCAGCGACAGTAGTGAAGCTATCCTTGTCCTTGTCATACTTGTCATCCTTGTCCTTGTCTTGGTCCCACCACCGTTGACTACTCCAATTCTTTTGACGATTGAAGCCGTTGTGCTTGTTGTGATTCTTGTTCCTGTTCCGCCTATAGCCAGGCCATCCATGTGATGCCATTGCTCGAAAATGATGGATCAACTTTGATCAATTTTGAAAAGACCAATATACATTGTACTCTTTACTCTGTATACCACATGCCAAACTAGTTGTGGATTCTGGATGTGATAGCTAAGATTAATTCGATGACAGATGCCGATTATGATGATCTTCCGTCATCCATAGTATCCACCATCCCATAGTATCTGACACTGATTTATTTCATTGTATTTGTTGCTTTAAGATAATGTTTGAATGCCGAAGACTGAAAACCCATGTGGCCCACTTAGGAAAGTTGTTGCAATGCTGTGTTGCTGTGTTGCTGTGTTGCCCACGTGTATTGCGACATTGCTTAATTGGATTCATGGATTGGTTGGCTGAATCTTTACTGGACTGTCCAATTCACCATTGAACCAAATTGGATCCCTCATCAGCAAGAACGAGTGAATACAATGGCACCTGCTGAATGACTAGACCCGCTTAGACACACCCTCCTACTCCCACCACCAGAGAGTCATCCGGCTCAATTCGGCCCTTCAACCCATATTGCCTTTGCGATGGGTACAAGGTGTGCCAGGATCTGCTTTGATCATCCAGAAAAGTTGGTAGGGCCACCTTAGTTGCAAGTAAACTTGGTATCTTGGACACTGATGAGACTGGTGGGTATGAGTA